>R27__coassemble_508_pt1 | contig 24363 bp, 20 predicted proteins | sample R27__metabat2_low_PE_023 | metagenome-assembled genome bin R27
ATATAAGCCTGCAGCAGAGAATAAAGCAGCAGCTCCTAAGGCTGAAAAGAAGCCCGCTGCAGAAAAGAAACCCGCATCCAAAAAGGCTCCGGCAAAGAAAGAAGCAGAATAATTAAAAAGATAATATCAATATTAAGTGCAGCCATTATTGGGCTGCACTTGGTATTTAGAAAAAACTATACAGTTATGCATGCGCTCAACACCATAGTTGTGACGCCCATACGAAAGCTGCAGTCATATATTGCGAGTCTGGTGCCGTTTTCCATATGCGAGCTTCTGATAGCGCTGGTTATCATATGGATATTGTGGAAAATAATACGCGGCAAATGGAAGAAACTCATTACGGGGCTGATAGTACTGGCACTTTTCGTTTGGGCAGGGTTCTCACTGATGTGGGGTACCTATTATTACGGCACGCCTGCGGTTGAAACAGAGAAAATCACGACCGAACAGCTGAGCGCGGTTACAGAATATTTTGCCAGAATGGCATCTGACAGTTACCGCGAAGAGCCTGACAGGGAAGATGTTCTGTCCAAGTCTGCCCAGATGAACGGAGGAATCGGCGCAAAAGGAATTCATTTTTCCAAGATCATGAGCCTTATCGATTTTTCGGGATTTTTCTTTCCGCTGACTGGTGAGGCAAATGTCAATATGGACATGCCGGCGCATGACCTGGCTGCGGCATGCGCGCATGAGCTTGCACATCTCAACGGCATTCCCACAGAGCAGGAGGCAAACTTCGAGGCGGTGAGAACTTCGCTTGAATACGGCGATGCCGACTACGTCTACTCCGCAGCCCTGATGGCATACACATACCTTGGCAATGCCCTTTACAGCGCAGATCATGATGCGTGGCAGAAAATCGCCGGGTCTTTATCGGATAATGTAAAGGCGGATTTGTCGGAGACAAGCGCATACTGGGATTCATATAAAACAAAGGTAAAGGAAGTATCAAACACGGTATACGAGAACTTCCTCTACAGTTACGATCAGGACCTGGGTCTGAAAAGCTACGGGGCCTGTGTTGATTTGCTGGTAAACTATTATTATGAAACAGCTATCGGTTCGGGTACTGTGCAGAACTGATATCCAGCATTATCCGGCCAATATTCCGGGCAGTTTCGAAAGCTGAGGCGGATATTGCACTCGGTGCACCCGAAACAATAACGGAACGAAAAATAAAAACGAAAAGAATAACCGCTTCCATGAAATGCGAGATACGGCAAAAATGGAAGCGGTTTTATCATAAAAATGTCAGACCTTATGGGGACGTTTCAGAAGTATTTTAATAATAGTCTGGAGTCCTTCGCTTTTAGGCCTGTACGGTTTTCCCGAATAGTATGTGGTATTTGGCCGAAACGAAGCAATTTCACTGCCGGAGAGCTTTGCAAAGTCTTTGCCGGCGGTAAAGAAGTCGGCAATTTTTCCTTTTTCAAGACTGCCGTAATCGGCATTTTCATACATGGCTTTTGCGGGATTTACCGTATATGACTCCAGAGCCTCATAGGCCGTCAGAGATTCTGAGGGATTATAGTATTCCACCATGCCAAGCATCTGAAGATACGGATCCATAGCCTGAACGGGCGAGTCGGAAGAACCGCAGATAAGAACACCTTTATCCCTAATGCTTTTCAGCTTCAGTTTTTTTTCAACCTTTTCGGGAAGATAGTTTTCGTAGGTGTGGAGGTATCTTTTATCCACCCACGAATATCCGGGTTGCATAAAGACAGCATATTTTTCACCTTCAAGACGTGACAGCGACTCTTCATTGATGAATTCTATATGCTCGATTCTGTGATAAGTGCTGCCGGACGTATGTCTCAGCGCCTCCATAATGCGTTCAATGGCCTTTTCGCCAATGGCATGGCTTGCAACCTGATAGCCTTCGGAGTCGGCCTGCAAAACCATACGATTTGCCTGATCCTGGGAATAATAGCAGTCCGAAACTGTTTCGGTATCCTTGTAAGGATGATGAAAAGCGGCCGTATGGCTGCCGACAGAACCGTCCATTTCCCAGTCACCGCAGCCGCCGACACGTTTACGGCGGAGATATTTCTCGTATGGTTTGACCCTTTCAAGATCCGCATACTGCAGATAGAACCGTACCTGAAGGTCAAATCTTCTGGCTAGGAATACTATCAGAGAAGTGGTGGAGTCATTTTTGGAATCCCCGTTGCCTTCAAGCGCGCCTATCAGGTTTATGCCGTATTCCGCACATGAATTATGGAGTTTGGCAATGCCTGCGCTCAGCGCTTTGAGGCCTATGGCGGACGAGATGATATCGGTGAGTTTTCCCTGATTGCGTTCATTTTCCTCGCCGCAAAGAATGCCGTCATGCCCTTCGGGGTTAATTCCTAGCTTGACAAGCATTGAACTTGATGCGCTTGTGGAGTGGCCGTCAATGTTATACACGATTACGGGACGTCCGCCACACCAGCTGTCCAGTTCGTCTTTGGTGGGCAGCCTTTTTACATCCACCGCGGATACGACATAGTTGCTGGCGGCTACGATGGCATTCTTAGGTTTGCCTTTGCAGTATGCCCTGAACTTCTTCTCAATATCCGAGATGTTGTCGGGCTTGACGCCATCGCCTGTCACTTCGCAAATATTGAAGCCCATTGCCATGACGCCTATGGTGAACAGCATATGGGTATGTCCGTCAATAAGACAGGGATAAACATGCTGGCCGTTTAGGTCAATTTCGTCGTAAGTGCCATCCGGGCGTTCGACGTATGTCCCGGTTATTCTGCCGCGGGAAACTGTCATGAAGGAGAAGACATCGTCTTCTCCTTTCATAGAATGGAATGTTGCATTGTAAAACAGCTTTTCCTTCATACCGGTATCACGCTGCCAATTCCCATCAGGATATACGCCGCAATTATTACTGCCTGCATTGTTTTGGAACCGTACTTTCCTAAAATGGAACCGTCAATTTCCTTTCTCGCATTGGCATATGCCGGTACTATCATTACCGCAATTACTATGGCTATTAGACCTCCGGCAATTCTCATGAAGTCAATGAAACTGGCAAAATTGAAAAGGGCGAGAATAAGTGACGGTACGGTTGCCAGAAGCCAGCAGATTTTATAATTCAGCTTAAACTGCTCCTCCACGATTGAGGAAAGAGCTAGAGAGAGCGACCAGTAGGTTGTAAGCATGGCAAGTATGGTGAAAAGACCACCGATAATCTGTGCCCAAGAACCGATACCGGCACTCCAGCCTACCATGGCAACTTCGGTTATCTCCGAAGAAGAGAGCATGGCGAATGTTGTAACAACAATTATTATCACCATATTGTTGAGGAAACCTATGAACAGTGCTTTGCGGATTTCCTTCTCGTTGTGCTGAAGTCCCTCTACCGCCTGCGGTACGGAGAAAAATGCCGAGAGGGCAAACATCGCCATTCCGTAGAATGCGAGTATTCCGTTGTAGGAGCCGGAAAAGAAATTGATCGGATGCTTCGGGGCAAACAGGGAGCCGACGGCAAGAACGGCTATCAGAGCGAAAATCGCGGGGACAGCAATGCTTTCACTTATTCCTACTGCCCGAAGTCCGAAAAGGACAACCACTGCGGCAAATACATAGAATATGAGTTTGCACCACAAAGAAGGCAGGGGCAGAAGCTCCACCATTATCTCCTCCGCACCGGTAATATAACCGGCGAGATTTGTGAGAAGGATTAAAACCATAAGAACAGAGAACAGCACGGTGAGGAAGTTCTTGTACTTTCCCCTGAACAGGAAACGGTTCAGGCATGAAATAATCTGTCCGCCCTGACCATCCGGCATTTTTAGGGTAATATCCGCTATCATAAGGTGGAGAACATAACTCGCCGCCAGAGCGATGACTAATATTGCCAGAGCGCTGACATAACCTGCCTTTGAAGCAAGATATGGCATGCTCATTACGCCGCCTCCGATGCCGTATCCCGTTATTATGCACGCTGCCTGCCAGGTGGTAAGGGTTTTGCTCTTGTTCATCAAATAATTCTCCAATCAGATTTCTGTACCGGGGTCCGCGGGATCAACCGGGGTTTCGACAACCCAAAGTTCAAGGTCCGCATCCGGATCTCCGCCTTTGTAAAGGTCGGTGCATTCCTCGTTTACGTAGTATGAATATCCCTGGCCGGACGACCAAATCAGAAAGGCGTCGCCTTTGCGAAGCTTGAGAACCTGTTCCGAATCTTTTATATGGAAAGTTATGGTTCGAAATTCGCCGTCTTTTAGGGATGAGTAAGTCTGTTCAAGGTCAAAACAGTTTTGTACCCCGAGAGGCCTTTCGGCGTCGTATTCCACGGTTTTGGTCTCAATAAACGGAGTTTCACGGCCTTCTTCATATACACGGTTGGCCCTGCAAGACTTCAAAAGAAGGGTATCTGATTCAAGCTCGTAAAAATACCTGTATCCGAAATCCTCGTCTTCAGATGCGGGGATAGTCGTTTCAACGGTGACGAATCCTTCGTTCAGTGTGCAGTTTACTATTTGCTCATTATCTTCTTCACCGAGAAAAGCGGCTTTGTCAAAGTCCTCGGCGGTTTTCGTACGGCCGGGATAGAACAATATGACGGCATAACCGTTGGGATAACAGTAATAAGAGTTTTCGCGTGTCAATACCAGACCATCACCGCTAGGATATTGACAGCAGTAGACATCGTTTTCATAATAGTCGTACGAGTGAGTATATGACCCGTCTTCGTAGTAATATAGTCCTTTAACGGCCATGGACTTATAATCCGAAAATATGGCTTCGGGACAGTTGCTGCGGTATATTTCCTCATATGACGAAACGGTTCCGGCTTTTGGAGAGGCTTCCGGGGCAATGCCGCGCGTAGCCGTGCCATTTTCAGACTGTGTTGAAAATGCGCACGAACACAGCGAAAAAGACAGCAATACAGATACTGCTGATATCAACAGTTTTTTGATTGATGACATTTTCTGCCCTCTCCCAAAACAAATAGAATACACAGTCAGTATAACTGATAATCCGGCAATATGCCATAAAAAATACACAGACCGGATTTAACCAGTCTGTGTAATCGGAATATCTGCAATCTATTTTGCCGGTTTTGCCAGCTTCTTCCATATGGTGATTGCCGACCAGCGCAGGAAGGACCACACAAAGCCGACAAGAAGCAGCGCAACAAACACCACAATAAGGACAATTGCAAGTATGTTCCCAAGAAAGATTTGCATTGTATCCAACCTCCGTTTATTATTATCGATAATAGCATATCACTTCATCAGCTATTAATTGTTACCTAACAATTAATAATTCCTCGGGCAGGTACGTTATGGGTGACGGAATAAAAGAAATAAGAATAACGACGCTGAAATGCGGAACAATGACTGTCAGGCCGTATGAAGCGTACATCAGCAGCAGAAACCCGCTTCAAAAGAGAATTGAACTGCCGGTAAATGCGTTTTTTGTTGAGCATCCCGTTCATGGTAATATACTTATCGATACCGGATGGTCATCGGACGTTGAAGATCTCCTGCCGAAACATCTGAAGGATTTTTATCAGCCTAAGATAAACAAGGGGGAGACGGCCGCGGAGCAGCTCGCGGAAATGGGAGTAAAGCCGGAGGATATAGACCTTGTGCTTCTGACCCACCTCGATGTTGACCATACCTGCGCACTGAAGGATTTTGCCGGCAGGTCTAAGAGAATAGTGTGTGCGGAACTGGAGTATTTTTACTCTTGCCGGAATGTATACAACAGACGCCAGGTATGGGATACCTGGATGCCGTATGTTGACAGCATAGAACGGATATACTATTTTGCCAGCGTCCTCGGGCCGGTAGGAAGAGGCTTTGACCTTTTCGGTGACGACAGTTTCCTGTGCATCTATTGTCCGGGGCATACCGACGGAATATTTGCAACCGTTATAAGCCAGGGACCGTCAAACAGGTTCATCGATCACGGTATGGGGAAGTACGGAGGCGAGTATGCGGTGCTGGCATCGGACATTGCGTTCAGTCAGAAGAATATTGATGACCAGGTGGTGCCCGGATACGGGTTTGACCGTCAGCAGCAGAAAAATGCCATTGCGTTTCTCAAAGATCTTCAGAGTGACCCGAAATGCGTATCAACGCTGTTCTCCCATCATTCACCGGGAAATAAGACAGTGATACTATCACAATAACTATTCCAACCCGAAAAAACGGAGGTGTTCAATCGAACATCTCCGTTTCTTCTACACAGTTGTTTTTTATCTCGTCTACAAGGGACTGGAGAGCGTCAATAACGTGTGGCCGTATGTCGCCGCCTATGAGCACGTACATGATATCGTCTCCGCACTTGAGCCTGCCGCGGTTAAGCCAGACTTTTACGTAGTAAATACCGGGCATAAGATATGTTTTGGCAATGGCGGTATTAACTTTATCCTCATTGTATGAAAAATCCATGCCGGTTACCTGACGGTCGTCCGGCTCGCCCATACGCACTTTTGCTTTCGGGTCAATGCGTACGGTTCCGTTATGAATCAGATACATTCCGCATTTTGCGGCGCTTTCGTCGGCTTTTGCTTCCATGAGCAATTCATCAGCTGAAGGGGAACGCATGTTATCTCACCTCGTTTTTGTAGAAAATAATAAATTTTTTGGAGCAGACTTTTAGAAAATCGTTTACATAATATTGACTGCCCCGACGCTTTGTACTATAATATATTAAGTATAACTATACCTGAATTTATCTGATGGTTCAAATATATCATCCGAATAAAGGAAATTCAATGGAACAGAGCAAAAGTCAGACAAGTTTTATAGAGAAAGCTTCGGCTGTCATTGTTGACAGGCGCAGTATCGTTTTCTTTATTTTTATTGCTCTGTGCATTTTCTCGGCATTTTCCCGCAACTGGGTAAAAGTCTGTGATGACATTACGGCATATCTTCCCGATACGACCGAAACCAGAACCGGGCTTACCATAATGGAGGATAATTTTACAACATTTGCCACAGCCGAAATTATGGTTGAAAACGTGACTTTGGAAACGGCTGAAAGACTAGCGGATGAGATTGAAAAAATAAACGGAGTCAAATCGGTTGATTTCGATGATACAGAGGCGCACTTCAAGAGTGCTTCCGCTCTTTTAAATGTTACGTTTGACGGTACGGATAATGATGAGATAAGCATTGACGGGCTTGAAGCGGTAAAGAGTATTCTGTCGCCGTATGACCTGTACATCGTAACGGAAATAGGGAATCCCCTTAAAGCCATTGTAAACAGCGAGATGCTCATAGTTGACATCGTTGCGGTGGTAATAGTAGTTTCCGTTCTGCTTCTCACGTCGAGAACATATGCGGAAATAATTGTTCTTCTGATGACCTTCGGGGCGGCAGCAATCCTTAATATGGGTACCAATTTCATGATGGGCGAAATATCGTTCGTCACGGACTCCATTGCTATTGTGCTGCAGCTTGCTCTTGCCATAGACTACGCTATTATTATGCTCCATCACTTCCAGGAGGAGAGAGAAAGATACGATGCAAGGGATGCTGCGGTTGCGGCTTTGTCAGAGGCGCTGGTAGAAATATCCGCATCATCTCTTACCACGATAGCGGGCCTTGCGGCTATATGTCTGATGCAGTTCAAACTGGGCCCGGATATGGGTATTGTACTCATAAAGGCAATAGCACTGAGCATGTGTTCGGTCTTCTTCCTTATGCCCGGACTTCTTGTGGTGTTCTCAGACTGGATAGACAAAACTCCGCACAGCAATTTTGTGCCGAGAATAGACTTTCTGGGAAAGTTCGATTATGCGACAAGGTTCGTTATGCCGGTTATTTTTGTGGCTTTTCTTGTCGCCGGATTCATTTTTTCTCAGAGAACCGAATATGCTTATTCGGAGGATGATCTTGTGATATTCCGCCAGAATGAGGCTCAGCATGCAGAAGAGAAAATAGCAGATATCTTCGGCGACTCTACTCAGCTTGCAGTAATAGTACCCAGCGGAGACTATGACAGGGAAAAGCGCATGATATTTGAGATGGAATCTCTCCCACAGACTGAATATGTGCTTGGACTGGCCAACGTCGAGGCAATGGACGGATACTGCATTGCCGATTCGCTCACTCCGAGACAGTTTTCCGAAATATCCGAGCTTGACTATGAGGTTTGCGAGGCGCTGTACCTTGCCTACAGCGTATATAACGACGACTACGCCAGAGCAATAACGGGAATTGACACATATACGGTGCCTCTGATAGATATGCTCGATTACCTGATCGAAAAGGAGAAAGACGTATCTATTACGCTCGATGCTGATACAAAGGCACTGCTGGAAGACCTCGAAGAACAGATCAACGACGCAAAACTCCAGCTGAACAATAACGGCTGGACGAGAATTGTGGTTGAAACCGACCTGCCGGTTGAAGGTAATGCCAGTTTCAGGTATCTGGATGTACTCCACGGTATTACCGCGCGATATTACGATACGTCGTATATTATCGGCGATATTACGTCAAGCTATGATCTTCAGACATCGTTTGAAAACGATAATCTTCTCATTTCAATTCTGACCATAGCGTTCGTTATTATCGTTCTCATTTTCTCATTCAAATCGGTGGGGCTGCCGGTGCTGCTGATTGCTATTATACAGGGGTCAATCTGGATTAATTTCTCACTGCCGTATCTCAGGGGAGAAAAGGTATTCTTCCTGGCATATCTAATAATTTCGTCCATTCAGATGGGCGCCAACATCGACTATGCCATTGTAATTTCTTCAAGGTATCTTCAGCTTAAGAACCAGATGTCCCTGAAAGAGGCCATGATTGAAACCCTGAATTTTGCGTTCCCTACAATTATCACATCAGGAACGATGCTTGCATCAGCCGGATTCATCATAGCATTCCTTTCATCCGAGCCTACCATAGCCACGATAGGCAAGTATCTCGGGCAGGGAACTCTCATTTCCATATTCCTCGTTATGTGTGTGCTCCCGCAGATACTTCTTCTCGGAGACATAATTATAAGAAAGACACAGTTTACGGTTAAGAATCCCATCCAGATGCAGAACAGGACCGGCACGATGAAAATCAACGGGCATGTCCGCGGAAACATAAACGGATTTGTTGACGGCGATTTCAAAGGGACACTATCCGGAGATCTCAATGCCGTAGTCACGTTCGGAAGACTGGAAGTTGAGGAATCACCTCGGGAAGGCGAAACGGATGAATAAAAGAGTTATTGCTTTCCTGACAGCGCTTGTGACGCTGCTTTGCATACCGATGGCGGCCTTTGCCGATGACGTCGCGGATGATAAAACTGTGCATATTACATGTGCGGAAGACCTAAAGAAGCTGGCAAACAGCTGTATCCTTGACTCATATTCACAAGGTCTTACTGTTGTACTGGACAATGATGTCAGTTTAAGTAACGAGCCGTTCTCGCCGATTCCTATTTTCTCGGGAAAATTTGACGGCAAAGGGCATACAATTTCCGGATTTATTCTCGGAACGGACGGTTCACACCAGGGCTTCATAAGATATATCGAAAAAGAGGGGTCAGTCGTAAACCTGACGCTTAAGGGCAGCTGCAGACCTGAGGCGTCGCGCTCGCAGATAGGCGGAATCGCAGGTGTCAATGACGGTACAATCAGAAACTGTACCTTTGAAGGAGAGGTTTCCGGACTTAACTATGTAGGCGGAATCGCCGGAGTTAACAACGGTTCTATTTCCCTGTGCGTGTCAAAGGGGAAAATAGGCGGAAAACGGTTTACGGGCGGAATAACGGGCTACTGCGCCAAGGGTGCCGAAATAATAGGATGCACCAATCAGGCAAGGGTAAATACGGAGATTACAGAAGGCGGAATTGATGTTGACAAACTCAACATATCAAACGCTCTGGAGACGCTGAACCTTGTAAGCATACAGGATGAAAATGTCGTTGCCGACACGGGCGGAATTGTGGGATGCTCCCAGGGAACGGTTCAGGCTTGCCGCAATGAAGAAAAGGTGGGATATCCTCACTACGGCTACAACGTCGGCGGAATCGCGGGCAGACAATCCGGATATCTCTATGACTGCGAAAACAATGCCCAAGTATTCGGCCGCAACGATGTGGCGGGGATTGTCGGACAGATGGAGCCGTACCTTCTTCTGAAGGACAAACAGACAATGTTTGATGCCCTCGACAATCTGTACAGAACAACCAATATTGCTTTGGGCAATCTGGGACAGAATTCCAAAATGGTCAATGAGGAGCTGAACATTGTAAATGACAGTGCGGTGGCTGCCAAGGACTTCTACATTGAAAACGACGGAGACGTCTACACATTTGACGAGGAGACGGGAGAACTGACAATCGACCCGGCATTTTCCGATTACCTGAATAATATCGGTACCGGATTTGCAGGAGTTAATTCCAGCTTGTCCACCACAGTTCAGGGGGCGGCATATGATTTCAGCGGAGTCAACGCCGCGGCATATGTTGTTATGAACATGGCGGCAAGCGCGCTCAGCGGCAACCTTTCACTGACGGTATACGATGATATTTCCGATGACGAAAACGAAAGCGATACCGACGGCAGAGTCAGCGGCAATGTGAACAATGCGGATATTGAGGGAGACAGAAATACCGGCGGCATTGCCGGAAACATGGCGGTCGAACTCGAATATGATATGGAAGGTTCGCTCTTGAACATTTTTGAAGCCCGTCTGGATAAAGGGATAGAAGCGATATCTTACCAGTCCAAGGCCGTTTGTTACAAGAATATAAACAATGGCCAGATAAGCACGAAAAAAGATTACTGCGGTGGTATAGTAGGGTATCAGGATGTCGGAACTGTATCCAGGTGCGAGAATTACGGAAATGTATCCGGAACGGAAGGTTTTGCCGGAGGCGTTTGCGGAAGATCGAATTCCGTAATTAAAAAGAGCTATGCCATGTGCAATGTTTCGGGTGAAGAGTATGTCGGAGGCGTTGCCGGATACGGTGTAAATATTCTCAATTGCGGAACGCTTGTCCGAATGGATGACGCAACTGCGGCTTTCGGTGCAATCGCCGGATATGCGTATGACTTCGACGAAAAGAGTTTCGGCGGAAATAAGTATGTATCCAAAACACTTGGAGCTATAGACGGTATATCCTATGACGGACTTGCGCAGGCTGTAAACTACAGCGATTTTGTTTGCGGACAGGATGTTCCGGACCGGATGAAGGATCTGAGACTTACATTCAAGGCTGACGGGAAGACGGTCAAAACAATACCGTTCACTTACGGAGGAAGCATATCGTCGGATGCTGTTCCGGCGGTTCCGGCGAAGCCCGGGTATTCGGGCGCGTGGCCGGAGTTTGACAATAAGGAGATCTGTTACTCCGAGATAATTGAGGCGGAATACTATCCGCATCTCGGAGCCGTTGCCTCCGAAGAGACCAGGGAGGAAAACGGACTGCCGCTGATAGTCATAGACGGAGACTTCGATACTTCCACCAGGGTGAACGTAAAAGAATACAAGATGACAGAGTATCCTGAAGTAAACAAGACGGATGATTTCCTTGAGGCATATTCCGTAAGAATTACGGGAGAGTTCCCGGCAGAGGACGGATATACTCTCAGATACCTGGCGCCTGGAATCAAGATGGACAATCACAAGATTGTTCTTTTCAGGCTTGAGAATGACGGTTCCTGGTCAAAGATTGACAGCGAAGAAATGGGTTCCTATGTTTCGTTTAAACAGAACGGAGACGCTGTGACGTTCTGCGCCTATGACAGTGCGGACTTTACAAGCACCATTATTCTGATAGCATTAATAGCGCTTGGAGTGGTCCTCGTGGGTATGTTCCTTTCAACGCTTTTGAAGGATCGCAGGGCCAGAAAACAGCGAGAAAGTGAAATGCCAGCAGATGACGATGCCGCGGGTGAAAAGGATGACTCGCAAGTTGCAAAAACGACTGAGACCGAAAAGCCCGTTGACGAAGCAAAAGCCGATTCCGAATCCACTACCCCCAAAAGAAGAGGCAGACCTAAAAAAACAGATGATGAGAGTAAGTCTGCCCATGTAGAAACAACAGATTTGGAAAATGCTGACTCCGGGACGCAAGTCAATCCCGAAGTTCCTGCTCCTAAAAAAAGAGGAAGGCCGAAAAAAGCAAAGGATGAGGGCAAAGGTTCCCCCGAGAAAGCATCAGATTTGGATAAGATGTATTCCTTGACGCAGGATAATCCTGAAGCCGCTGCTCCTAAAAAAAGAGGAAGGCCGAAAAAAGCAAAAGAAGAGAGCGAAGTCTCTTCCAAAAAATAAAAAACCCGGGTTCCCCCGGGCTGTATATGAAGGGGATTTGATTAAATCCCCCGAAAGGAATTAATATAAGCTGTAGTTTTCATATGAAAACACCTCCTATATTTATTCTGTGAGAATATTACCATTAAACCAAACTAAAAACCATAGGAAAATGCAGTTGAAGAAATTTATTGAAAAATACGGTATATATCTGCTCATATTGATTGCGGTGACGGCGGTGTTCTTTTACTACGGGCACGCCAAAGCCGGCTATTACATCGACGAGGTGTACACCTACGGGCTGTCCAACAGCCACAATGCACCGTATCTGAAGGATGTTGCTGGAGGAGACCTGATAGACAAGATTATTACGAGAGACGATCTTATCAGCTATGTAACGGTCGATGAAGGCGAGGAACTGGACTTTTCTTCCGTATATACCAATCAGGAAGCGGATGTGCATCCGCCGCTGTATTACTGGCTCTTCAATCTGGTGTCTGGAATTGCCGGAGAGAAATTCAGCAAATGGACAGGACTGCTGCTGGACTACATAATATACCTGGGCGTTCTTGCGCTTCTTGCGGTAATATGCAACGAGATGTTTGACAACAGATTTACCACGTATTCGGCGTTAATTCTGTACGGAGTGTCAATCGCGGGTATTTCCACCGCGGTATATATCCGCATGTATTGCCTGCTGACTTTCCTGACTCTTGCACTGGTTCATTTTTCGGTGCTGCTCATGAGAAAGAAGAAACTCAAATACTGCATTTTTGTCGGGCTGACAATATTTGCGGGAATGATGACCCAGTACTATTTCGTGTTTTACGCATTTTTCATTTGCTGTGCGCTGCTTGTCTATTTCATAGCTAAAAAGGAATACGTAATAATGTGGAAGTTTGCGGCATGCGCAGTGGCGGGAGTCGCACTTATGGTTTTGCTGTTCCCGGCCAGCATCAAGCATGTTTTTGTCGGAAACGGACAGGTAGTATCAGGCGGTGTCGCGGTAGATAATTTCTTCAATTTTGTGGCTTGGCCCGAACGGATAATAAAATACGCCCATTTCGTCACCCACGGACTTAAAGCCGCCGTTATTGTCGGAGCAATCGCTTTTATCTACCTGCTTCTAACTCGAAGACTTGAATTTTCGCCGGAAATAGCGGTAATTGTAATACCTGCGGTTGTCACATGGCTTCTGATAGCCTTAATGTCCGCGGTAAAAGAGGAAAGATATATTTACAATATCATGCCGGTGTTTATAATATTTGTGGCATGGCTTTTGAATCATATGCATATACACTACGCGGCGCTTGTCTGTATTGCGGCGCTGGCGCTTAACAATACGGGCTGCAACGTGGACTATATCCAGCCGACGGCATTAGACAAAAACGAGATTCTTGCCCCATACTCGGGCAGCCCGTGCGTATATCTTACGGACAACAAGTTCGCGGCCATGACGTCCGACTATTACGAACTGCTGAATTTCGAGAATTTCTTTTCCACTGACAATACTCAGTCCAAAGATATGCTCAAGTACATCGGCGATGCCGACAAGGTAGTGGTTTATATTGATTCCAATGACGAGTGGTCGTCCGGATTCAATCCCGAAGAAAAGATAAAAGAGATGCAAGTGAGCACGGGATTTAACAAATCCGAAAAAGTGATTGATAACAGCCTGTCTGTTGTTTATGTATTAAGCTGAGGAGAATTTGAACAATGCTTAGTGTAATATTACCAGCCTACAACGAGGAAAAAATGATTGCGTCCGCAGCAAAGACCATAACCGACATCATGCGCAATGCGGATATTCCGTACGAACTGATTTTTGTCGATGACGGGTCAAAGGATGCCACATGGGACAGAATCAAGCTTGCTGCGGATACCATTTCACATGTGAGGGGTATTCATTTCAGCCGTAATTTTGGAAAGGAATCTGCCATGTTTGCCGGGCTTGAACAATGCCAGGGAGACTGCGCTGTTATTCTTGACTGCGATCTTCAGCATCCGCCGGAGAAAATCGTGGATATGTACAGACTCTGGGAACAGGGTTATGAAGTCGTGGAAGGTATTAAAGATGACCGCGGCGACGAGAGTTCAACACATAAGTTTGCCGCAAACACATTCTATAAGATTATTTCCAAGGCAACCGGAATGGATATGTCAAACGCCTCCGATTTCAAGCTTCTCGACAGGAAAGTAATTGATACGCTCAATGCCATGCCGGAACGTAAAGTCTTTTTCAGGGCGCTGAGCTTCTGGGTCGGTTTTAAAAAGGCTACGGTAAGCTATTCGGTCAGGCCGAGAGAAGCCGGAGAATCCAAATGGTCGACAAAATCTCTTATAAAGTATGCGATTACAAATATTGCATCTTTCTCGTCGCTGCCACTGAATATTATCTCTGTTCTCGGCGTTGTCATGCTTGTTATTTCGCTGGTATTCTCGATAATATCCCTTGTTCAGAAAATCGCGGGTGTTGCTCTTGGCGGATTTACTACTGTTATCATCCTTATGATGTTCGGCTTTTCGATTATTATGATTTCAATCGGGATAATAGCCTACTACATCGGGGCAATGTATGAGGAAATCAAGGGAAGACCCAGATATATCATTTCGGAAACCACATCCGAAAAGAGACAGAATTCAGTATTAAACACGAAGTAATGGAGCTTTTATGATATTAGGAAGACAATTTTTCGACAGTCAGGCGCTGAACATTCTCGCCGTATTACTTGAGATTGCGGCTTTTACAGGTGTATATGCATCACCTGCGATTATCTGGAGATTCGGTGTCAGACAGAAACCCGTAGACAAAAAGACAGCTAAGATATTCACAATTATATTCGCGATAGCATTTATCGCACTTATGTCAGTAATCATCTGGAAGGCGAATCTCAGCATTCTTCCCATAATCACAGTTGCCATATGGACATATTTTTCATATGGGATACTCGTTTACGACGAGAACGAAGAAACCAATTTCGTCGTAAAACTGTTCGCAAAATTCAGCGAGGTCGCCGTTTATATAATTGTAGGTGTTATCACCACGGTAGTGGCATGGGGTGTTTATTATCTCTGCTCGCTTATCTGGGATCTTCAGAGCAATGCGCTGCTTGTTACCCTTGCAACTGTCCTAAACTGGAGCGCCGGTATTCTGGTGTCGTATCCGCTCAACAGATGGTGGGTATTCCATTCGCACACAAAAGGCAAAGAGATGTGGAAAGAGTTTGTAGGGTTTGTCGCTTCCAGACTCAGCACTCTGGCAATTGAGGAAGTAATTATGGTTGTCTGCGTAAATATCCTCAAGATAGACCAGTACATCTCAAAGTATGTAATCGCCTCGATTGTTGTAATAATACTCAATTACGTTTTTGCCAAAATATTCGTATTTAAAAACAGGGAGAACAAAGAATCATGATTTCACTGGATATGGGAGATATTACCAAACTTGAGGTTGATGCCATAGTAAATGCCGCGAACAGCTCGCTTCTAGGAGGTGGAGGCGTCGACGGAGCGATTCACCGCGCAGCGGGCAGACAGCTTCTCGAGGAATGCAGAACGCTCAACGGATGTGAAACCGGGCAGGCCAAGATAACCAAAGGATACCTTCTTCCGGCAAAGCACGTGATTCATACCGTAGGACCTGTGTATCACGGTAAAGAGCGTGACGCAGAACTGCTCTCAAACTGCTATAAGAATTCGCTTGATATTGCAAAAGAAAACAATCTGCACTCGGTCGCATTCCCGGCTATTTCAACAGGAGCGTACAGATATCCGCTTCAGGATGCTGCCGAAATAGCTGTAAGGACAGTCAAAAGCTGGCTTGCGGACAATGAGGGATACGATATGGACGTAATCTTCTCGTGTTTCGGAAGTAATGTATACGACACTTATGCGGCGCTGATCTGAGAAATTGATATAAAGACAGAAAAAAAGGAATGACCGGAAAGTCATTCCTTTTCCTTATATATTGAGGACAAAATGAAAAAGATAAATATCTCTGCTTGCAATTTAATATTACTAAAAAGATGTTATGTAAATAAGAGCCAAATTGTTACATAAATATTAAATGATTTTCCGCGAGTCATTCATAGGCAATGTTATAGATTGCATCAGCCGGGATTTTCCCTTTGTCCGCCATAATAAACGGTTCTCCTTCCGATGACGGAAGATAGTATTCAGCTTTACTGCATCCGAGCGCAAAAGCCACGGATGCGGCCGTTTTTTCGGGCTGTTCCGAAATCATTTCATGAATGATGCATTTGTCGCCGTCGGTTTCGGCAGTGCATATTCCGGACATCGAGGCGTACAGTCCGCCGCCGTAACATTCCAGAAGCACTTTTTCAAATTCCATGGCATAGGGGCTCAAGTGCAGATAGGTTTTCCCATTCAGGATTCCGTCTTTCATCATGGAATACTCTGTGGACGTAAGCTTCATTGTCATTTCCGCATCGGACGCCTGCGTTTCGTGCCTTTCGCGGTACAGCGCCGTTTCAAACCCAAGTGTTTTTGCATAGAAGTCGAAAAGGGAATCGGAATCCGGCCGAACGGCGACTATCATGGCTTCACGTTTCAGCGCAAGATCGTATGCCGCTCTGGATATTTCCGCTCCGAAACCGCGGCCCATGAACTTTTCGGCAACCGCTACACCGTATATGTAACCGATTTCAGGCTTTTTCGGCGTACCGCCTATCAGCAGTTCCTGACCGGCTATTACGCTTGCCATGGCAGCGAGTTCGCCGTCCTCGGTGCCCAGAACGCATGAACCCATATTGGGAAGCATGCTGAAAAACGCTGACACGAACTCTTCGGAATCTCCGAATGTTTCAATCCACAGACCCGAAAGGTCGGGGATATCTTTTTGGGTATATTCACGTATTTCCATAAATATCAGTCAATCCATTCCGCCATATATTTCGTTAACATCATTTCAGGCTTGTAACTGAGCTTTGACTGCCTCAGAGCATCGAAACCCATATCTTCCTCCCGGTTGATATAAACAAGCTCAGGATGATTTTTTGAGGCCATTTTCGCCATTTCGCGGCACACCATGGTGTAAGCGCCGTTGATTGAAATATCCGCCTTTTCAAAATGAACGTCAAAGGTATCTTTTGCGCACAGCTCACCGATGCTGAATCCAACTATTTTTCCGCCGCAGACAAGTGCGCCGCCTTCGAGGGAGAGCTTCTCATATGCAGCAAAAGCCCGGATGATGGCATCATGCTCTCTTGCGACCGAACTTTCAAGACGTGCGCTGTTTTCCTCTTGCCATATGTTCAGCATATCAAGACATGCGGGAATCAGTTCTCTGGTTATCGGCACAAATTGCCAGTCCGGATATTCCTTTTCGAAGTGATTGCAGTGGTTTTTCTTTCCGTGAAGCGCCTTTCCGCTGTATGTGCAGAGCTTGTCGGCAAGATAAATATAATCCGATTCGTGCGGCATTTCCGTAAAAGAAAACTTCCCTGGAAACAGCTCTTCAAGTTCGGCGCGTGCATCTTTATAAACGCCGAAGAGATGAAATGGATAACCCCTGTAATCGGCGAACTCCTTCAATGCCATAACGGCATCGTACAGGCTGCTTGTCCCGATGGGGAAGGAAAAGCCGGGGATACCATGGCGACGGATTTTGACGAGCATTCTGTTTTCATAGCGGCAAATCAGCTGACGAAACTGGTTGTCCCATACATAAATGTTGCCAAAATTGAAATCAGCACTTTTTGAGTTGACCGAAAAAACTATTTCGTCAACCCAGTCTTTGTCATTTAAAGTTATTGTATGAAAAGAAACCATCAGTCCTCCGTCTGAGAAGAAGCAAGACTCATCAGCAGATCTTTTTTGTTGTTTTCGGGAAACTCAATGACATAATCCAAAAGGAAATCAAGCATATTGCCGATTTCAAGACCTTTGAGGCCGAGAGACGCAAGGTCGTTCCCGTTTACTGCAAGGTGCTTTACGCTGAAGCATTCCCCGCTTCTGAGTACTTTTTTAAGAAAGGCGGAGTGACCTTCGGCATAGAAGGAATCCATGCATGCACTCGCACATTCAACCGATGAAACACCGAATCTTCTGAGAAGCTGTTTCCATTCAACTGATGTGGCAGGCGGTGCGGACTTCAGAAGCTCGCAGGCGTTTTCGCAGCAGTGAACAGTGCGACCGTCAAGTCTGAGCTGCGCAAGAAAATCGCGGGGTGAAGATATGCAGCCGTCACATAAAAGAACGTAGCAGAACGCGGTCCAGCGTTCAGTCGTTTTTTTATTCATTGAGGCTATCAATTTCAAAGCGTCACTGCGGCTGAGCTTAGATGACAGGTATTTATCCATGAGACCGCAGTCAATAAGATCATAAAGATATTCGGGATGATCCGTCATGAGCGTTTTTTCGACCTCGTCTCGGACACGCTCGCTGGCAAGAGAAGATGAAAGCTGCGCATTTCTTTCAATAGCTCTGTATGTTTCATCATCAATCGCAAAATTAAGACGGGACGAGAACCTGAAAGCCCGGAACATTCTCAGGGCATCTTCTTCAAAGCGCCTGTCAGGTTCTCCGACAGCGCGGATAATCTTTTTGGAAAGGTCATCGCGCCCGCCGAAAGGGTCGACAATAGTGCCGTCATGCGTCACGGCCATCGCATTTATGGTGAAGTCGCGTCTGCTGAGGTCGGTTGTTAGATCGCCTACGAAACTGACATCGTCCGGGTGACGGTGATCGGCATAGTTTCCGTCCATGCGAAAAGTGGTAACTTCGACTAGATTTTTGCCTTCCTTGACGGTTACGGTTCCGTGTTTCAGACCCATTGTGAGGGAATCAGGATACAGGGACAGAACCTCCTCCGGCAATGCGGAAGTAGCTATATCCCAGTCGTTGGGCATTACGCCGAGGAGCATATCACGGACACATCCGCCCACAATGCATGCCAGATGACCATGGGCGGAAAGCTTCTTCAATATGTTTTTAACGTATTTAGGGGGAATTATTTCCAACTTGCATTGACACCCTTCAAAGCTTATAATAACAATGTTAATTTTAACATCAAATTTGGGGTTTCACAATGGCAGACTTTGAAAATTATATGTCTCCCGGAAGACGCGGACATCTTATAGGAATAGGCGGCGTCTCCATGTCGTCGCTGGCTGAAGTGCTGTATGATATGGGACTCAACATTTCGGGTTCGGACACGGTTGAGAGCAAAAATGTTCAGAATTTGAGAAAACTCGGTGTTCCGGTTCACATAGGGCATCGCGAAGAAAACGTAACCGAAGATGTTGAATTCGTCGTAAGAACCGCAGCGGTCAGAGATGAAAATCCGGAAATCGTTGCAGCCCACAATATGGGTATTCCCGTATTCGAACGCACTCAGGCTTGGGGTACGATATCAAAAGATTACTCAAATGCGCTGTGCATATCGGGAACACACGGCAAGACAACAACTACATCTATGTGTACGCATATTCTGATGGCGGCTGAAAAAGATCCCACCGTTATGATTGGCGGTACGCTGCCGCTTCTCAATGCCGGACACAGAATAGGACGCGGCAATACCATCATTATGGAAGCCTGTGAATACTACAATTCTTTTCTCAGCTTCTTCCCGACAATTGCTGTTATTTTGAACGTTGAAGCGGACCATCTGGATTTCTTCAAGGATATAGATGAACTCAAGAGGTCGTTCAGGATTTTTGCGTCAAAAGTACCCGAAGACACAGGATATATTGTCGCAAACAAGGATGACATGAATACCATGGATGCGATTTCGGGTATCGGAAGAAAGGTAATTACATTCGGCATGAGCGATGATGCCGATGTATATGCCGAGAACATAAAGTATTCGGGCACTGCCACTACATTTGACATTTACTATAAGAAAAAGCTGTTTACCGACGTTACGCTGCATGTACCCGGAGAACACAATGTGAAAAACGCACTCGCGGCGACGGCGGCATCGATTTGCCTCGGAATTAGACCCAATGCAGTCAAATACGGACTTGCTGGTTTCAACGGGGCGGGAAGAAGATTCGAGTTCAAGGGCAAATACAACGGGGCGGATGTATATGACGATTATGCACATCACCCCGGAGAACTGAAGGCCCTGCTCGACACACTCGAAAAACTTGATTACAGAAGGACAATAATAGTTTTTCAGCCGCATACATATTCCAGAACGGCAGCCTTGTTTGACGACTTTGTCGAGCAGCTGAAAAGACCGGATGTTCTCCTGCTCGCTGAAATATATGCGGCGAGAGAACAGAATACCATCGGAATCTCTTCCGCTGATCTGGCGGCCAAAATACCAGAGTCAACATTCTATGAGGATTTTGATGCACTGGAAAACACGTTGAGGGCAATAGCAAGACCCGGAGATGTTATTTTCACAGTCGGTGCGGGCAATGTCTACAAAATAGGAGAAGACCTTCTTAACAACTAAAAGCAAATATGTATGAAAACAGCACTCTTTAATCACAAATGATTAGAGAGTGCTGTTAAGTTCTGCCCTTATCTTTCTGAAATCGGAAAACGCGTCAGGCCTCTTGGACTCGTCCCGAAGCAGCGCCGATGGGTGATAGCTCGCAATGAATTTCATGCCGTCGAGTTTGAACCACTTTCCATGATCTCTGGTGATTTTAAATTCGGAGTCTATCAGTTCACATGCGCTTATCCTTCCGAGACAGACGACAATTTCCGGTTTGACAAGCGCAATCTGGCGATTTACAAAGGGGAGACATGCTTTCCGCTCTTCATTGGACGGGTCGCGGTTGCCGGGCGGCCGGCATTTGATAATATTGCAGATATAGACGCTGCTTCTGTCAAGACCGATAAGCTCCAGCATGATGTCAAGAAGCTGCCCCGCACGGCCGACAAAAGGTTCGCCCTGCAGATCCTCGTTTTCGCCGGGGCCTTCGCCGATAAACATGATGCGGGATTTTTCGTTTCCAGCGCTAATAACGACGTTGTGGCGGGTAGCGCACAGACTGCAGGCGCTACAGTTCAGGCAGTCCTGCTTAAGCAACTCAAAACTATCCGGTTTTATTGTTTCAAAATTATCCATTGATTTTGGTCATAAAGGCGTTGGCGATTGAATATACGGAGCCGTATTTGTCATCGCTGTAGTTTGAAAGAACAACAACTCCCTTGCCGGTGCTGACATCCATCAGTATAGCCGAAGAATAGTGTGAAGTTCCTCCGTAGCAACTGGCTATACCGGTCTTTCTGGAAATAATCCACATATATCCGGATTCAGTATCTTCGTTTATCTCCTTGAGAGGTGTCGCTGCAACAGCGAAATAATCAATGCTCTGGTTGAGAATCATTTTTACATATGCCGTAATATCGTCAATGGTGGATGACAGTCCGATGGCGGCGATATATGCATCAGATACGACCCACTTGTTTCCGTATCTGGGCTTGTCGGAACCGGTCGCCACGTAAGTGTTTCTTAGACCCAGATCCATATGTATGAAATCGTTTAGTACAGTGATGAAATTAGAGGAATAGATATCACCTATAACAGTGCCGAGCAGCGCAGCACCGAAATCCGAATTTGAGTACATATAAGGACCGGGAGAAGAAGGCTCGAACTCGGTCATTGCCATCAGAATGTCGAAGTCGTTTATTCCGGAATAGGGATAGGTGCCTTTGCCTACTTTTGCCGGTTTGAAATCCGCATATGCGGATGTCTGTGTGGCAAGCTCGCCGATTGTCGGGATGTATCCCGTGGAGGGAATGGGAAGTATTTCGTTTACATATGCGTCCATCGATAGCCTGCCGTCAAGGACAGCTCTTGCGGTCAGTGCACCGGTAAATGTTTTGGTAATGTTTGCGATTTCGTATACGGTGTCGGTATCGCTGATCTGTTTTCCGTCGTGTTTATAGACATAAATGCTGGTGCCGTCAGGTGTTATCAAAGATACGCTCAGGCGGACGTTGGGTTTGTTCCGGGTATATGTAGCAATCATGCCGCCTGTATCTGCCGGAATGCTGACGGGAGTCAGAATCGCGATCAAAATAGCAGCAGCGGTAAACAGAACAATGCACAGAAGGGTTATCAGTATTCGTTTTTTGCTGATTCCTTTAAACATAGCTGTATTATAGCAATTTGAAAAAAAGTAATCAATGGAAGAAATGGCAATAGCCTAATAAAAGAAAAGCTGCACTTGCATTGAAGGAAATGCAGGCGCAGCTCTGGAAATATTATATTTGTAAGATGCCGGGAATTATCCCCCAATTGAGAAACTTGTTCTGTCTTCCCAGTGACGGCGAATAGATATTTCCGCAGTACCTTCAGTGTTGTCAAAAACAATGGACCACTGGGTGTTGCTCGTGACGTCCTCGGGGTTCGGATCCTGGGCGGCTGACCTGAGAGCCTCCCATGCGGTTTCACGATTTACAGACCCGGCATTATCATCGAGCACTTTAAGAATGGCTTCGTACCGCTCCTTGCCCTTGCCGTAGATGCCGTTATCCTGTCTGGGCTGGACTTTATCAATGTACATCACAAAGAAGTTCGTAATGGCATCTGTAGGTGTCACGACCATCTCGCGGCCTAGGGATTCGCAGTCGAACTCAACGGCAACACTGTTGCCGGAGGCATCATTTATGAAGAAATGGTAGTCTCTGCCGTTTGCAGAAAAAATGTCATACTGGCTTATCAGTTCAAGTGCCTCATCCGTTGAAGCCGCCCGGTCAAGAACCAGACGTATCAAAAGAGACGTTGCAAGTTTGGGCTTTCCGGTTTTTTGTATTGTCGGCTCGCTCGGAAGCGTCAGCACGGCTACGGATACGCCTTTTTCATTGACGCCGTCAAGGCAGATAAACGGAGCAGTAAGACAGGCCATCTCGGCTGCGAGACCGGAATCGGCATGATCGGCACCGACATTGTTCAGTGCTGCAAAGGCAATGGATTTATACCCGTCCTTGGGTTCGCAGCGGACAAGGAGCGCAGAAGTATCAAGCTTGAAATCATAGTTCCTGCCCATAAGGACATTGCCGTCAGTGGTTTTTGTTCGGAAGGCACTGCAACCGTACGAAGGGAGCTCCATTTTAACGGGGAGAAGGGGAAGAGATTCCTTGATGACCGCGTCGGTAAACTCCTGCGTATCGGAGTATCCGGAATTAATAATGTTATAAATGTTGTAGTCGTACTTCACGGTCATGGAGTACAGATCGTAGCGGTCGGAATAATCCGTATGCTTTTCAAGCGTCGAAATTGTCTGAAATCTGGAATAATACTTTATGCAGAAGAAGATACATGCCAGAATAAGCAAAACAGCAATAAACAGTAGAATTCGGTTAACAGTCTTTTTTGCCATAAAATACCCCTTTTTTTAATTAATTTCGAAATCCTGCCATAAACTTTCCTAATTTTAGCATAGAATGCAATGAATTACACCAATAAAATATCCGTTCGGATTGAACTGCAAGAGAAGATGCGACTGAAGCATATTACGCTTCAGTAATATTCATTATGGTGCTTGCAATTTTCGTGTAAATAAGTTACACTAATCAAGCTTTGCTGGTGTGGTGGAATAGGTAGACACAAGGGACTTAAAATCCCTCGCCGTAAAACGCGTGCCGGTTCGATTCCGGCCACCAGCATAATCAAAGCCCGCCTTGAGCGGGCTTTGTCCAACAATAAGGGAGGTGCGGAATTCATTTCCGGATACTAAAAGTGAATGACGAACTGACAAAAATTGATATAGAAAAGATGGAAGTTGAGCTTGAAAAACTGAGAGATGAGTGGCCGGCGATTATTGAGGAAGTCCAGAGAACAAGGGCGTTCGGAGACCTGTCGGAAAACTATGAATACAAGGCGGCAAAACAGGCCCAGAATCATAACCGTTCGAGGCAGCGATATCTTGAAGGAATGATAAAGACGGCCAAGATTATAGAGGACAATTCATCCCAGAACGAGGTCGGTCTGTATGACAAGGTCGAGATTTATATTCCAGAAGACGATGAGACTCAGATAATGCAGATTGTAACCACGGTAAGGGTCGACCCTATGAAAGGCCTGGTTTCGCGCGAGTCGCCGTTCGGCAAGGCGGTTATGGGCAAAAAGGTTGGAGATGAAGTGACTATTGCGGTGAACGATAACTACTCGTATACCGCGGTAATCAAATCCTTTACCAAAGAAGTTGTTGACGGCTCCGCT
>R27__coassemble_560_pt1 | contig 22489 bp, 13 predicted proteins | sample R27__metabat2_low_PE_023 | metagenome-assembled genome bin R27
GCAGCGGAGGAAGGATTCGAACCCTCACAAACGGAGTCAGAGTCCGGTGTGCTACCTTTACACAACTCCGCTGTATTTTTTTTGCTCGATAAATATAACACATGAGAAGACTATTTGCAACCATCATTTTAATCATTTGTTTAATATTCCGCATATTTTTTTGACTGCTTCTCATCTCAAAATTAATAACTGCTTAACAACATCATCTATTCCCCCTGATATAGTATTAACAAAGAACAAAACGGAGGTGAACGCTATGTCTGATTTTTATGATAAGTACGATTTCATTCCCGACAGTATACCCGATGCCGAGGAGGATTATCCTGTTCTTCGCACCCTTACAAGAGCGGTACTCGGCGGGCTGGCAGCGCTTCTCGCCCTGGAAGTCATCGGTCTGGGTTCCGAAAAAAAGAAATAAGTTATATGTAACATATGCCCCTGCGGCAAAGACGGCGCCGGCTTTTCTCTCATGAAAAAGAAGAGCCGGTGCCTCATATTATTCACCCGAAGTATTCCGGGAATACCTCTGCGAATTTGCCCTTTATTTTTCTCCATCTGGCACATACGCCCGAGTATGACATGTACATTATCGCTGCCGTCCTTTTCAGGCTCACCCCCAGATACGCATGTAGATCGATTATCGCAAGGTCAACCGGATCCATAGCCTCCAGAAGAACGCTGAACCTTTCGCTGTCGATGTCATCCATCCACCAGTACATATTCCGGCACGGCCTGTACTCGTCGCTGACCGCGGCCGCCTTCTCGATTACGGACGTGCTGACATTTTGTATGGGTACGGAGTGAACATACTCCTGCCTCATTCGGTTGAAATCCTCTCTGTCCGCCTGTTTAATTGCCTCAATGCTCTCGGCGCTCATGCCGCTTTGTTCCATTATTCTGTAATCCTCCTCATACTGTTCGGCCAATTCCCTGCTTCCGGGAAATCTGTTATAGTATTTCACTTCATTCTCCTTCTCCGCCTCAAAACCGGGTTCTGATAATTCTTTCCGTAAACACAAAAGGCCTCCCGGAAAAGTGATACTTCACTTCTTCCGGAAGGCCTCTCAGATTATACTGGCTTAACCTGCCGTATTTCGGAACGCCCTCTCAATGGTCTTACACCGGCCGTCACGAGCCCTGCCATGTAGCATACTGCATTCCGTCTTTGGTTTTCACATAGCACGGATTGTATATCTCGATGATGTCTATCCTTCTGGATTTCCTCACATACCTCATCGCCGTGCCGCATCCGGGGCAGATGCATCTGGCCGCCCCTTTTTCGTCCTTTTCGCCGCTCAGCTGCCGGGCGCATACCGGGCATCTCCATCTCCTTTTCGCGGCATTTCCCATAGTCATTTTCAATACACCTCTTTAATATATGTCACAGGAACCTCGTCGACGACACCGCCACCCCCTGAATCTCGAGTTCGGTTTTCCTAAGATCGACCACGATGTCATCGAAGTCCTTGTTCTCCGGATGCAGTATAACGGTCCCGCATCCCTCGGCCGGAAAATACCTCTTGAGCGTGGTCTCGCTCCCGTTTATCAGGGCAACGACTATCTGCCCCTTTCTCGCATTCTGCTGGCGGCGGACCAGAACGAAGTCGCCTGACGCGATTCCCGCATCTTTCATTGAATCCCCCGACGCCCTTAAGAAAAAATACTGTCCGTTTCCGGCGACCGAAGCGGGCACGGGAATGTACTCCTCAATGTTTTCGTCAGCAAGTGTCTCGGCGCCGCAGGCGATTCGGCCCACTAGCGGAACCATAACGGACGTGTCCTTCTTTTTCTTCATATTTGGAGTCTGTATGTTCCTAACCCCCGAATACTCAAGAAGTCCGTTGTCCTTCATATAGTTCATGTACCTTACAACCGTGCTGTGATCGATGTTGAGTACCGCCGCGATTTCCCTCACGGACGGGGATATTCCGTTTTCCTCATGGTAGTTGTCGATTGTGCGGATTATTTCCTCTATCAGGTCAGCGTTCTTTTCTCTCATATAAGTTCCTCTCGTCTTAATGCACCGTTTGGTGCTGTTTCTGTCTGAATTATACGGTCGTCCGGGGAAGAAATCAAGGCCGGAATCAGCTGCCGCGGCAAGATGCGCCTTTTCCTGCCGTCTCTCGGTTTATGTGAACTGCGTTATACCAAGATGTATGTTTTTCTGCGTTCTTTTTTAACTATGCTGAAAATCTGCGTAATTTCGCTTGAAAGAGGAAGCTCTCTCGGTTATATTTGAATCAACGAACAAAATAAAGGAGCGCATCGAGCGATGGAAAACGCCACTCATCAGAAACTGAAGCTCTTGTACATTATGGAGATACTCCGCCACAGCACGGACGAGAGCAATCCCCTCCTCGGCCGCGATCTTATAGCGGAGCTCGGCAAGAAGGGAGTCAAGTGCTCTCTTCGCACGCTTACCGAGGACATAGCCCTTCTGAACGCCGCCGGGTTTGAAATAATGGACCGGTTCATCGGGCACGAGAAGGCCTACTATATCGAGGACAGAAGCTTCTCGGTGCCGGAACTTAAAATAATGATTGACGCCGTTCAGGCCGCCAGCTTCATAACCGAATCCAAGACCCGCGATCTGAGCTCGAAAATAGCCGCGCTCGGCGGCATGCACCAGGCCAGAATCATGACGGAGAACATCGTATCGTTCAACAAGCGCAAGCACTCAAACGAATCGATCTACTACAACATCAGCGAGCTTGAAAGCGCCATTGTCGGACATATGAAGGTGTCTTTCTACTATTATGATTTGGACGCAAACAGGAACAAGGTCTACAGGCGCAATCACGACAGATACCTGGCCGACCCCGCCGCCCTGGTTTTCCACGAGGACAACTACTACCTCCTTGCCTACGAGCTCTACCACGAAGGCATAGTCGCGTTTCGGACCGACCGCATGGAGAGTGTCAAAACGGAAGGCCCCGCTTCGGCCCAGATTCCGGAGAGCACCGACGTTTCGGGATATACCAAGGAATCATTCAAGATGTTCGGCGGTGAAGAGAAGACCGTGACTCTCCAGTTCTCCAACTCTCTTCTCGGAGTACTGTACGACAAGTTCGGTGAGGACCTCGTCGTAAGCCAGTATGACGAGCGGTCCATGGTGACCAACGTAAAGGTAATGGTCAGTCCCATGTTCTACGGCTTCGTGTTCTCGTTCGGCGCGGACATGAAGATTCTCTCGCCCAAGTCCGTCGCGGACGAGTTCGAACAGATGAAACGCTCATGATAATTAATACAGTGTTCAAAACTGCGCCGAAAAATACGTGTATAGTAGTAAAAGAAATAAATTTAACGGAGAGAAAACCATGAAAAAAATTGTCTGCACTCTTCTTGCGATTGTTCTTGCGCTCAGCCTCTGCGCATGCGGCTCGAGCAAAGCCGCTTCCGGCTACGAAATGCCGGTTCCCGCAGCATACAGCGAAGAGGCATATTCATATGATTACGAAGCGGCAAGCGGCCTTGCCTCCCTGTCCGGGAAAAACGCGGCCGTATCCGCCATGGAAGAAGCCGCTCCCGAACCGTCGTCGGACGGCGGGACGGATGCTCCCGAAGTCGACCCCGAAAAGATTATCTACACCGGGGACGTTACTCTCGAGACCCTTGATTTTGACAAGACCGTCGAGGGCATCAGCTCCCTGATTGAAGATTACGGTGCTTACCTCGAGTCCAGTTCCGTCAGCGGAGCCAATCTCAGCAGCATACAGAGCGGAAAGACTTCCCTGCGCCATGCGTCATACACCATCCGCGTGCCTCAGGCGCGTTTTTCGGATATGATGAACTCTCTTTCCAGCATTGGCAATGTGCCCAACAGCAATATCTACACGGAAAACATATCCTCGCAGTATTACGACACGCAGGCGCGTCTTACAAGCTATACCGCCCAGGAGACCCGCCTTTTGGAGCTGCTTGACAAAGCCCAGAACGTATCCGATATCATAGAGATTGAAAGCGAGCTCACCGAGGTCAGGTACAAGATTGAAAACCTTCAGACCATGCTCAGGCGCTGGGACAATTCCGTCAGCTACTCCACGATTTATCTCAGTGTCAGCGAAGTGTCCGAGTATACAGCCCCGTCAAAGACCAGCTACGGCGCGCGTCTCGCCAGGGCATTGAGTAACGGCATCGATTCTCTCGGAGATTTCGTGATAGGTCTCGTCGAGGCCCTCCCGATTCTGATTCTTGTGGTCCTCATTGCCCTTGCGGTTCTGAAGCTTGTCAAGGCGATAGTCGCCAAATCCAAAAAGCGCAAAGCCGAAAAGGCCGAGCTTAAAAAGGCCGAAATCGAAGCTGAAAAGAAAACCTCCGCAAAAGCAAAAGCCGTCCCGCTCAAGGAGGACGACAAAAACCGCACTTCAATCTGACAAGACAGTATAAGAAAATACAATCCCTGTATGCCATACCTTATCTGGTATTGTGCATACAGGGATTTGCATTTGTGCCGTATCCGGCCTCTGCCGAATTATTAATTAAATGTACTTTGACAGCGTTTCTTTCAGCTGGTCGACATCAATGGGTTTGGTGATGTGCTCGTTCATGCCCGCCTCGAGCGCGAGCACCTTGTCCTCGGCAAAGGCGTTGGCGGTAAGCGCGATTATGGGAATGTTCTCGACTCCGTTGGAAAGGGCCCGTATCTTCCCCGCCGCCTCAAGTCCGTCCATGACCGGCATACGGATATCCATAAGAATCAGATCGAACTCGCCGGGCTCGGCGTCGCTCATTACATCCACCGCAATCTTGCCGTTGACGGCCGACGAAATTACGATTCCCTCCTCGGTCAGAAGCTGCTGGATGATATCGAGGTTGTCCTCGTTGTCCTCCACCACGAGAATCTTCTTTCCGGCAAAATCGTAGGTCTTTTCCTCTTCGGCCGCGGCGGCGTCTTCTGTCGCGCAAAGGCCCCTTAGAGTCTTTGCAAGGTCTGACTGGAAGATGGGTTTGGAGATAAACGCCGTTACGCCGGCTTCCCTTGCCTCGTCTTCTATATCCGAATAGTCATACGCGGTAAGGATTATTATCGGGACATTGTCGCCCACAAGTCTTCTTATGCGCCTTGTGGTCTCTATTCCGTTCATATCCGGCATCAGCCAGTCGATGATGTATACCTTGTAGTAGTCGCCCTCCTGAACCGCCTCTTCGGTCCTGAAGATGCACTCCTTGCCCGAGGTGCACCAGTCGCTTCTCATGCCTATGGTCTTGAGCATCTTGGAAATCGACTTGCATGCGTTCATGTCGTCATCCACGACTATGCCCCTTACTCCCCTGAGTTCGGGAATTGTCTCCTGCTCGGTCTGGACTTCCTCAAGCTTGAACTCCAGCGTGATGGTGACTTCAGTGCCTTTTCCCTCTTCGCTTGCGATATCTATATGACCGCCCATCATATCCACGATGTTCTTGACTATGGACATGCCGAGGCCTGTTCCCACAATCTGGTTGGCATCGGCCGAAGCCGCTCTTTCAAAGGGCTCGAATACACCGGCAAGTTCCTCGGCGCTCATACCGACGCCCGAGTCCTTAATATGGAACTCGTACGTACCGTAGCCGGAGTGGGAAACCGCAGTCTCGGAAATGCGCATGGTGACCGTTCCGCCGGTCGGCGTGTACTTTATGGCGTTGCTCAGTATGTTAAGAAGAACCTGGTTGAGTCTCGTCTTGTCGCATATTACGAACTCGTCTTTAATATCCACCGTATCGATGAAGAAGTCCAGCTGCTTTGCGTTCACGTCCGAAAGCACGATGTCGTGGATGGTGTGGAGCATTTCCGGCAGCGATTCTTTCGTTTCTGTCAGATTCATCTTGCCCGACTCGATTCTCGCCATATCCAGAACGTCGTTTATGAGGCTCAGAAGGTGGTTGGACGAATTCATGATCTTGCCGAGGTAGGTCTGCACCTGCTCGGTGTCATCGATGTGCGTTGCCGCAAGTCCGGCGTAGCCGACTATGGAGTTCATAGGCGTACGGATATCGTGGGACATGTTGTTGAGGAAGGTTGACTTCGCCTTGTTCGCGCTCTGGGCAAGGGCGAGGGCGTCCTCGAGCTGCTGTCTTGCCTCAAGCTCCTGCTCCACCTGCTCGGTTCGGTTCGTAAACGCGAGAATGACGTTTTTAGCAGGCTCTGAGACCGGCTCGACCTTGATCATGTTCATCTCGATCCATACCCATTTGCCGTCGACATTTCTCCGCACCACGACCTTCTGCGACCTGGAGTTCCGAAGAGCTGCGCGCATATTGTCAAGGTCCGCATAGTAGTAGATCTTCTCTCTGTCCTCTTCATGCACATAGCCGTCGGCGTAGTCCCTAAGAGCCTTGGGCAGATTGCTGTATCCCTCAACCACGGATTTGATGTCATCAACCTCATCCGTGATTGAATAAACTTTATAGGTGTTGTTGTCAAGGTCCGCCGTGTAAAGGCTGACGCAGTCGCTCGCAAGGCCGTTTATAACCTTGAGTTCCTGCTCGAGCTTCTGACGGCTTTCATCCATCTTCTGCCTTATCTCAAGTTCCTGCTCCACCTGCGTTGTACGGTCCGTAAAGGCAAGAATGACGTTTTTGGCAGGCTCGGATACGGGCTCGACCTTGATCATGTTCATCTCGATCCATACCCATTTGCCGTTTACGTTCCTGCGCACCGTGACCTTCTGCGACCTGGCGTTCCGGAGGGCCGCGCGCATATTGTCAAGGTCCGCATAGTAGTAGATCTTTTCTCTGTCATCTTCATGCACGTAGCCGTCGGCGTAGTCCCTAAGAGCCTTGGGCAGATTGCTGTATCCCTCAACCACGGATTTGATGTCATCAACCTCATCCGTGATTGAATAAACTTTATAGGTGTTGTTGTCAAGGTCCGCCGTGTAAAGACTGACGCAGTCGCTGGCAAGACCGCTGATGACCTGCATTTCCTGCTCGATGCTCTTCTTGTCGCTCAGTTCCTTCATAACAGCGTCGTTGACGTCCCTGAAGCCCAGAAGAACATTGTCCGTCTCCTCGTCCGGGTCGCAGGACTTGAGCAGAACAAGCTCCTCCCACAGTTCCCTGCCGTCGGAGGTCGTGACAAATCTCTCGGTGTAGCTCTGCCTTCCCTTAAGCGCATGTCTTATTCCCTCGGGCGTTACGAGTTTGTCCAGCACCGGTCTGTACTCGGGCTTGACAGCCTTGTCTATAAACTCTCCGAGCGCTTTTCTGTAATCGTCGATGACGGATCTTACGGCAGTGGACTTCGTATCCGTATGTGCCGAAACAACCTCGCTGGTTGTCTTTGAAACCTTGGCCGAGACGCTGTTGACTGAAGCTTGGCCGCTTATGAGATTGATATAGTACAGTGACAGATATTCCTTCGCGACGCCGCCTATAATATCCCTCTGACGGATGTTTTCCGACTGAATGGTGTCGACATGGTCAAAAACAAATATGGCAGTCTCGGGCACACCGTTGCGTCTGTCCATGGCATATATGCTGACTTTGTTCCATCCCGTATCGCTCAGATTGGTGTTTACGCGGTAGACCTGTTCTATTTTCGCGTCTGTGGTAAGCAGTTCTCTCAGGTACTCGGGGTCGGAAATCTGATTGAAATATTCCTCGGTCTCGGCAATGCCCACAAACTTTCCGAATCCGCGTATCATGTCGCTGTATCTGGCCTCGGACTCATCCGTCTTTACGCGGTAGAGCGGAGACTGCTTGATGATGTGGATAATGTCCCTGTCAAGGTCGGCGGCATAGATTCCGACATATTCGCCGAAAATGGTGCTGCGGGCCTTGTCGGCGAGTATTCCGTCCGTGTCCTCGCGGAAGCCGAAAAGCAGTCTGTTGCCGCTGCCGCCGCTGCCGCTCAGCATCTGCACAATCATTTCATGCCACTTCGTTGTATTTTTGAACGTATCGCGAAATACCATGCGGTACGTTTTTTCTTCCTTCAGCTTCTGACTGATGTATCCGGGCTTGAAGGCGTCGAGCATCATCTGCCTGTCGTCGGGGTCGACAAACATTTTGATATATCCGATAAAGGCCTCCCGGAAGTCCTTCTGGTCGGAGAAATACTTCTTTAACACTTCGCTGGCCTTGATAACATCGAATGTGTTATCGTCCATACTGACCGAGTATACCGACTGGTAGGCGTCTATCATGTTTTCGAGAACTTCCCTGTTCATCTCGAACTGGGCCTTCTGCTCGGCAACTGCAAGTTCCTGATCGCGGCGGACCTGCTCGTCTATGTTCAAAATGCCCATGACGAAAATATGCCTGTTGCCTTCAAGATACGCGAACTTGAAGCGGTACCACTCTACCTTTCCGCCGGCTGATGAGTTGACTGTTCTGATATCGAACTTGTATACCGGGCTTTTGGCAAGCTCGGAGTTGATTTTCTCGGGGCTGGTCAGGCTTCGGAAGCTCTCCCAGTCGTCGGGATGGATGATTCTTTTCAAGAATATGCCCATTCTCTCGTTGGACGAGAGATTTTCGTCTATCTTTCTGATAACGTTCAGGCACTTTTCCGAGGCTCTGTATCTCGTGATTTCGCCCGTGTCGACATTGGTCGCGCTGATATAGTCGAAATCCTCGGCCATGGTCGAAATAACGGATGTGACCATTCCGGACTCCTTTTCCTCGAAGAGGTTCTGCCGTATATCCCCGTATATGATGCTCGCCGCCGTCTTGAGCACGGCGAGCCCCTCGTGGTTCTTTTTGGGATTGTCGACGCCTATGAAGCCGCTTATAGTCCCTTCGTTGTACAGCGGCGCCGCTATGAGGCTTTCGATACCCTGAGGTTCAAGAATCCCATGAATCAGGCTGTCTTTTGCCACATCTTCATCAAGAGACGAGACATGGAATGCTCCGCTCCTGTCAAACTCCCGAAACCATACTTCGCCGACTTCAACCGGGATGTTCTGAAGATTGTCTATTTCGGCAGTTACGCCTTCCCTGCACCATTCATAGGTGTTGTCGATGGTTTTGCCGCCGGGGGCAATCTCAAAGATATATGCCCTGTCCGCATCGTAGTACTCCGCGACTTTTCCGAGCAGAGCGTCAATTTTTCCGGATGATTCGACGAGAGATTCCAGTAGTTTTGCCACCGCATCGAATTCCGCGGAATTGCTGTTTTTCTTCATTTATTTTTCCTCCCTGCTAAGAAACTTGTGAATCATGTCTTTGAGTTTTATTACGTCTATGGGTTTTGTAAGGTGTTCGTCCATTCCCGCCTCGAAGGCCAGCCTTCTGTCTTCGGCAAAGGCGTTGGCCGTCATTGCAATTATCGGTATCTTCGCGGCGAAGCTGCCCGGCAGCTTTCTTATCCGCCTCGTGGCTTCGTAGCCGTCCATGACGGGCATCTGCACGTCCATAAGAATAAGGTCGTAGTCGCCCTCGGAGGCTTTGCTCATCTTTTCGACCGCCACCGTGCCGTCGGGAGCATGGTCCACGCTTATGCCGGCTTCGGTCAGAATCTCGGTCGCTATCTCGCGGTTCATCTCGTTGTCCTCGACGAGAAGAATCTTTCTGCCCTCGAAGTTATATCCGGCCTCCGCGCTCACACGCTCGGGGACTTGACCTATGCACTTCGCAAGCGCCCTGTGCAGGTCTGATGCGAACATCGGCTTGGGTATTACCGCCGTGACTCCGGAGCGCTCCACCTCGTCGCCCACATCGGTCCAGTCATATGACGAGATGACTATTATTGCCGCGCCGTCGCCCACGAGCTTTCTTATCCGCCTTACCGTTTCAAGTCCGTCCATGCCCGGCATAAGCCAGTCTATGATGTAGATCTTGAATGCGTCGGATTCCTGAAGCGCGGCCTTCGCTCTTATGATCGCCTCGTTTCCGCTCGTGCACCACTCGGGCCTGAGTCCGACGTCCCTGAGCATGCTGAACATGCTCAGGCAGTTGCTCGTATCGTCGTCCACGCAAAGCGCCCGGACGTCCCTGAGCTCTTCGAGCGAAAATTCGGCGCTGTCGTCACTGCATATGCGAAACTGCAGTGTGATGACGACGTCAGTCCCGGCATCCTCGGCCGACGTGATCTTTATAGTGCCTCCCATCATCTCCACGATGTTCTTCACTATAGCCATGCCGAGTCCCGTGCCCTGGATGCCGCTCACCGTCGACGAGCGCACCCTGGTGAACGGTTCGAACACGGTGCCGAGGAATTCTTGGCTCATGCCCATTCCGTTGTCCTTCACCCTGAACTCGTAGGTTCCGAAATTGCTCGTGGCCGAGGTCTGGGTGACGGTGACGGAAATGTTTCCGTACTGCGGGGTATATTTTATGGCGTTTGAAATGACGTTCAGAAGAATCTGGTTAAGTCTCAGCTTGTCGCAGATGACGTTTTCGTTTTTCACGTCTATCGAGTCTATGAAAAGGTCCTGGCTCTTCGCCTTGACATCAGCCTGAATGATGTCTTTTATGTTGTGCATGATATCCGACAGATTCTCTTCGTTTTCATTGAGAGTCATCTTGCCCGACTCTATGCGGCTCATGTCGAGCACGTCGTTTATCAGCGCGAGAAGATGCTCCGACGACTGTCTTATTTTCGCAAGATAGTTTCTGACCGTCTCGCTGTCGTCCAGATGCGACGCGGCAAGTCCCGTAAAGCCTATGATGGCGTTCATGGGGGTCCGGATATCATGGGACATGTTGTTTAAAAACGTGGTTTTGGCCCTATTGGCCGACTCCGCCTGCGTAAGCGCCTCTGCCAGCGCCTGCTCGGTCTGTTTTTCGGCATCTATGTTGCGAAGTCCAACGACCATTCCGCTTGTGACATTGTCCGGGTCGAGCGCGGAGAATCTCATCATATACCAGTGTCTTTCGCCGTTCTGGAGCGTCCTGAATGGAATGTCGTAGATGGGTTTTTCGGCGAAGTGCTTCATGATGTTGTCTCTTCTCGTAGCGGCGTACACCGCGTCCCTGTCGTCGGGATGCACGACATTCCGGATCAGGAGGTCGAGCTGTCTCGTGAACGCGGTTTCGGCGTCCACTCCCGGTATGTCTATCGTTCTTTTGCTGCTTAGCGCGAGAAGCTGGGCCCTGTCTGTGTCGCTGATGTCGGTAATCTCTACCGCCTCGACTCTTTCGTAGTCGGCGCAGAGTCTCTTGACTATCCTGTCCTGGAACTCCAGCGTGCGCTGCTTCTCCCGGTCGAGACGGACCTGGTCGTCGCAGTTAACGAAGCCGAAGATTACGTGCCTTGCCTGCTCGCTGTCGTCCTCGCACTTTATGAAGTTCATCGTAATCCACTTCCAGCCGTCCGGGAAGTGCCGGCGGACCAGAATTCTGTCGGATTTTCTGTCTTTGAGGGCGTTGCGTACATTGCCGGAATCCGCATAGTATTTGACGGTGTCACGGTCAAGCTCGTGGATGAAGTTGTCCGCAAAGTAAGTCAGCGCCTTGGTAAAGTCCGTATGCTGTTCGACAACGGATTTCATGTCGTGGGCCTCTTCCGAGAGGTTGAAGATTTCGTAGCTGTTGTCGTCGAGGTTTATTCTGTATATGGCGTAATACTCGTTTGCAAGCCCGCTGAGGAGCTGAAGCCCGCTTTCTATCTGGCCCCTGTATTCCTTTTCCGCGCTCTCCCTCTCGAAATGGGCGACCTCGGTAACGTCCATATGGGTGCCCTCGATGCGGACGCCTTTTGTGTAGGCGGGATTTCTGACGCCTCCGCAGCGCACGATAAGCGTGCGTCCGTCCGGATGGTGCCAGGGATACTGAACCTCCGCGTGTATGCCGGCCGTCATTTTCTCGACCGACGCCGCGACCTCGCCGTAGTGGTCTGCGTCCACATTGTCATACCAGGCGTGATATGTCTTTTCGGGCGTCGTCTGTTCCTTAAGCCCTATAAGGCCGAGCATGGTGTCGTCGACATACATTCTCGGCTCGCAGCCCTCGTCTATTTCGAAGGCCCAGAGTCCTATGTTCGCTTTTTCAAGGATGTCCACGCTCAGCGGCATGGCGCCGAGATTTGTGTTAACGTTCACCTTTGCACATCCTCTCTTGAAAGTGTCTTCGCCGCCGCGCGGCGGGTTGCGGGATTATTTGCCATTTGCTGTCTCCTGAAATTTGCTCTAGATGTATTTTGCGAGTTTTTCCTTAAGTTCCTGTATATTGATGGGCTTTGCCACATGGTCGTCCATGCCGGACTCTATAGATTTCTGGCGGTCTTCCTCGAAGGCGTTGGCGCTGAGCGCTATGACCGGCAGATGCGTGTTCTGCGGATCGGGGATTGCCTTTATGGCCTTTGTGGCCGTATAGCCGTCCATTCTCGGCATCTGTATGTCCATGAGCACCGCGTCGTAGTACTCCGCGTCACCTCTTTCAACGGTCCTTCTTACCATCTCGACTGCCACGTCGCCGTCGTCCGCGGTTTCGACCGTGAAGCCCGCGTCAACCAATATGTCGCGCGCAATCTCGCGGTTCATCTCGTTGTCCTCGACGAGCAGCACCCGCTTGCCGGTAAAGTCGAAGTCCTCGGCGGCTTTTTCAACTCCGGCATCGGGGATTTCGGCGTCTATCTTCATGGGAAGCGTCACCGTGACGCAGGTGCCCTCGCCGGGTGCGGAGGCTATGTCTATCGTACCGTTCATGAGGTCGACGAGCTTTTTGACTATGGACATTCCGAGGCCCGTGCCCTGTATGCCGTTTACGGCGGATGTGGCCTCGCGCGTAAACTCTTCGAAGAGATGTTCAAGATACTCCCTGCTCATCCCGATTCCGGTATCCTTTATGGTGAATCTGTACAGGGCGTAGTCTTTTTCAAAGTAGGGCAGCTCCTCGAGCGTGAAGTCTATGCTGCCGCCCTCGGGCGTATACTTTATGGCGTTTCCTATGATATTGGTCAGTATCTGGCTGACCCTCGTGCCGTCGGTCAGAACCTTGCTGTGCGATACGTTTATGATATTCGACGAATAGCTCAGCTTCTTTCGCTCGATGTCCGCGCCGCAGACCGTCTGCAGCGCGCAGGCGCTCCTGACGATATCTTCGGGATTTTCCGTCAGAACGACCTTGCCGGACTCTATCCTGGCCATCTCGAGCACCTGGTTTATGAGCGACAGAAGCTGCTGACCGGAAACTTCCATCTTGTCGAGGTACTCCGAAACCTTCTCATCGTCGCCCAGGCTCTTTCTGGCCATCCTCGTGTAGCCGGAGATGGCGTTGAGCGGGGTACGGATGTCGTGGGACATGCTGTTCAGAAATGCGGTTTTGGACCGGCTCGCGGCATTGGCCATCGCAAGCGCCGCTTCAAGCTGCTTTTTGTTTTCCTCCTCCTCGGCGACGAGGTCCGTGATGTCCCTCTGGCCGAGTATGATGTTTTCGGGAACTTCGTCCTCGGCGCAGAGCTTCATGAGCACCAGCTCCTGCCAGATGGTCTTTCCTTCTGTGTACTCCGACTCGAAGCGCAGGCGGTACTCTACTCTTCCGTCGAGCGCGCTGAGGTATCCCTCCCTGGTGTTCAGCTTTAAAAGCGCGTCGCGGTACTGCGGAAGGACCCTTGCGTTTATGTAGGCCTCAAGACCTTTGTAGAGGCTCTCGTGGGCGTACTTTTCGGCCAGCTTCGCGGTCTCGTCGCTCATCTCTCGGCGGAGGATCCTGCCCGTGCCGGTATCGAGGTTCATGTAGTAGATGGCGAAAAATTCCCTGGCTATGGCGCCGATTATCTCCTGCTGCTCGAGGTTCTCGGCCTGCAGTTCGTCGACCGGGCTTATGCCCACGGCGGCGGCCGAAACCTCGTCGCCGGTATTTTCAAGGGCGAAGATTGTCATTTTGAGCCATCTGACGGTGTCGTCGTCGAAGCGCCACTGGTAAAGATGCTCTATCTTGGCGTCGTTTTTAAGGAGCTTTCTGAGCTTGGCGCTGCTGTCTATCGACTTTAAAAACTCCTTCGTTTCGGGTATTCTGGCGTTTTTTACCTGGGCGGCCATGGCCTCGGTGAATGTGTGATAGCCTTCGCCGCTCTCACCCTCGCCCGCGTACTTCGTTGCGTATCTCAGCTCGTCGCTGTCGAGGTTTATCATGTAAAGAGCTAGGAAGTCGTCGAAGAACTTCTCGCTCGTATGCTCGAGAAGAATCTCGTCGGTCCTGTTGGAAAAGCCGAAAAGAACCCTGGAGTCGGAAATCCTGGTGACGTTCATTTCGTGCCACTGGGTTGCGCCTTCGGATATGTCGCGGAATTCCGTCGAGAACGCGTCGCCGTCGTTAAGCTTCGAGGCTATATATCCCGGCGAGATAATCTGGCGCATCATTTCCCGGTCGTCGCTGTGCACGAAGTTGTCTATGTAGCCTTTGAAGGCCTCGGTGAATCTGCTGCCGTCCGAGTAGAACTGCACGACCGCTTTGTTTTCCTTGATGATTTCGAAGCTGTCGTCGGCCGTGTCCACGGAATACACCGACTGGTAGACGTCCGTCATGTTGCTTAAAATCTCGCTGTTTCGCTCGAGCTGCAGCTGCTGAGCCTGCAGCTTCTTCTGCGTCATGATGTATTCGTGGTTGCGCATGAATGTGACGAAGAAGTTTCCGGTTGTCTCGTAGTCCGCCGAGCGTATGAAACGCATTTCGCGGTACTGGTTTTCATATCTGTTGTGGCGGATGTTTACGGCGTAGCTCCTGTTTTTTTCAAACTGCCGGCGTATGTAGTCCGGCGATGAAGCCTCAAGGGCCAGCTCCCGGTCGGCGGGGAATATCTCATGGTTTATCCACTCCGTAATGAACGTGAAGAAGGACCGATTCTCGTCGAGGAACGATGACGGCACGGTATCCGCTCTTTTGAGGATTTTGTATGCTCCGGTATTGATGTTTACCCTGTAGAGGCTCAGATACGCGTCGGCCAACGACTCTATAACCAGCTGGTTTTCTATGCGTTCGGCCATTGCCGCGGCCTCCTGCTCGGTCCGGATAATCTCGTCCACGTCCAGAAGTCCCACTATTATGAGGTCGTTCTCTCCGGGTACGCGGGCGAATTTGAAGCGGTAGTATTTCACCTTGCCGTCCACGGGGTCCTTTGTTCTGCACTGGAAAGAGTACATCTCGCCCCGGTCTATCACGGCGCGTACCTTATTGTAGTCGGACATCTCCATGAAGTACGGCAGATCGTCCGGGTGCACGGCTATTTTGAAGAACTGGTCGAGTCTCCTGTTGGAGGGAAGCGACTCGTCGACCAGGGCTATCTCGTTGTGGAATTTATCCGTGGCGCGGTAGGTTATGACCTCTTCGGTCTTCATGTTGACGCACACTATGAGTTCGAAGTCCTCGGCCATGGACGAGATTATTGCCTGTTTTCTCGCGTCCTCGCGGAGCTTTTCCATAGCCGCTTTCTCAAGGTGTCTTGCGTCGGCCATGTCCATGTGGAGTCCCTCTATGCGCACGCCCTTTTTATAGTCGAAGTTTCTGACGCCTCCGCAGCGCACGGTCATGGTGTGCCCGTCGGGGTGGTGCCACGGATACTGGACCTCCGAGAAGTTTCCCTCGGTCATGGTCTTTACGGACTCCGCCACGGCGTCGTAGTGACCCGCGTCGACATGATCGTACCAGGCATGGTAGGTCTCCTCGGGGGAAATCTGCTTTTCAAGGCCGATAAGGTGCAGCATGACATCGTCGACGTACATCCTCGGCGGCTGTCCCTCGTCGATTTCAAAGGCCCACAGTCCGATATTCGCTTTTGCGAACACATTCACCGAAAACGGCAGTGTTCCGAGTTTTTTCTCCACGGCCGGTCCTCCTTTTTATAGTCGGATAGATAATCTAATTAATATTTTAGAGCGTCGCTACAGATACTTTGCCAGAGTCTCCTTAAGCTGGTCGACGTCTATGGGTTTGGCTATATGGTCGTTCATGCCCGCGTCTAACGACGCACGGCGGTCCTCGTCGAAGGCGTTGGCCGATACGGCTATGACGGGAATCGAGGCTTTGGCTTTGTCTTCAAGTTCCCTTATGGCTTTTGTCGCCTCGTAGCCGTTCATTACCGGCATCTGTATGTCCATGAGCACCGCGTCGAAGTATCCGGCGCGCTCTTTGTTTATCTTCTCGAGAGCTATGGCACCGTTTTCGGCCTCTGTGATTTCGGCGCCGGACTCTTCGAGGATATCTTTTGCTATCTCGCGGTTCATCTCGTTGTCCTCGACAAGCAGCAGGCGCTTTCCCTCTATTGAAAGGCTAAGGTCCTGATTGCTCTTATCCTGCGCGCATGGCGTGTCGTCCCACTTAAGCGGCACGGACACGGTAACCGTCGTGCCTTTGCCCTGCTTCGACTTTATGTCTATAGTTCCGTCCATGAGATGCACAAGGTCCCTTACTATGGACATGCCTAGGCCCGTGCCCTGTATGCCGGAGGTCGTAGAGTTGCGCTCGCGTGAGAACGAATCGTATATGTGCTTTAGAAACTCCTCGCTCATGCCGATTCCGTTGTCCTCGACGCTTATGACGTACAGTCCGTAGCCCTCTTTGTCGCAGGGTTTTTCCTCGACCGTATAGGTAACCTTTCCGCCCTCGGGGGTGTACTTGACGGCGTTGCTTACGATGTTTGTGAAGATGCGGTTCATCTGCGACACGTCCGTCAGAACGTCCTTGTGGCGTATCTCCCTGATGACGACCGAGTAGTCTATGTTCTTTATTTTGGCGTCCGCCCCCGCCATTGTGTGCATGGCGTAGGTCCGCTCTATGATGTCGGCATGCTCTGCGTTAAGGCTCACGGTGCCCGCCTCTATTCTCGCCATCTCGAGCACCTGGTTTACGAGCGACAGAAGCTGCCGGCCGGATATGTCTATCTTGTCGAGGTAGTCCTTTACCTCGGCGGTGTTGTCTATATGTCTCTTTGCCATCGCTGTGTAGCCGGTGATGGCGTTCATGGGAGTGCGTATGTCGTGGGACATGTTGAATAAAAACACCGTCTTGGCCCTGTTCGCCGCCTGCGCCTCAGCCGAGATTTCCGCCATCTCCATACGGTGGCTGCGCTCGTTTCTCGCTCTGAGCAGCAGAAAGATGATGACGCCGAGTACGAGCATGCCGAGCGCCGAAATGAAGGCTATGGCCTGCGGGTGCATGGACAGCCACGAATCGAACTGGGTGTCCATGGCCGAGTACTCGAGGTACCTGGAGAGTATTTCGTAGCGGCGAAGCTCGTCCATGGTCTCAAGCCCCTTGTTTATGGCCGAGCACAGCTCGTGGTCGAGCGAGCGGTTGACGGCAATTCTAACGTCGTAGTTCTTCTCGGGCAGAGTCGTGCACACGAGCTTGCCCTGTCCGTTGCTGTTGAGCAGGGTCTGCGCGGAGTAGAGATAGGTGTATACCGCGTCTATCTCGGCATTCCTGACCGCGTCGGCAAGGGCGCTTAAGGTTTTATAGTATACAATCTCTGTGTCTTCGAGATTTATCTCGTCCGACAGATCCAGCCAGTCGACGAACCCCGCCTTTTTAACCTCGCCCGTGAAGTTCGTGTGGGTTAGCCTTGCAACGTTCATCGTCATGACGCTGTTCGTCGTGAGATATCCCCGCTTTTCGAGCGTCGATACGTCCGTCACGGCGTCTAGGATGATATCTGCCTCGCCGCTCTGCGCAATGTCCCGGTACTTCGAGGCGTTCATTGTTGCTATGTACTTGTAGTTCATGCCGGTCTTTTGCATGATCTCGTCGAAGATATCCGGCAGTATCCCCTGCATCCTTCCGTCCTGGAAGAAGCTGTACGGCTTGTTGGCGGGATTTACCGCAACGCTCAGCACTTTATTTCCCGACGTATACTCGCTTACGGCCTCCTTCTCGGAAGGTGTCAGAACAAGAGTGTCTATTCTCGAGCTGTAGTATTTTTCCTTGAGGTTGTATCTCCAGTCGCCTTCGTAGAGGTCCATCTGGGACACGGCGTAGTTTATCTTGTCCATGAGTGCGGCGTTGTCCTGCGTCGTGATTGCGAAAAAATTCTCACTTGAAAACTCGTTCACGGTCTTTTCGTCGGATATTTTTCTAAGCGAGCTTGTGGCAAGCGCGTCTACCCGTCCGTCCTGCAGGGCATATGCAAGAGACTCGCTGTCGGAGTAGTACTTGACTCTGTAGGTAAAGCCGTTGGCGCGGGCGAATCTGTCGAGGTCGACGTTCCGGCTGTCGGAGCCGAGAAGGCCTATGGTCATGCCGGAGTAGTCGGCGAAGTTGCTGCCTGTGAAGCGGTCGTCGCCGAGCCTCACGTTGAGCTTTACGGTGGACGAGCCTATGGGCTCATTTGAATACAGGAACTTTGCCTCCCTGCCGTCGGTTTTGGCGGCGGGCGAAAGAAGGTCTATCTCGCCGTCCGAGAGCATGTCCTGCATGTCCGAAAAGCTCCTGTCGTAGCCGACGTACTCGAAGTTGAGGTCCGTATAGCGCGAGACCATCTGCAGAAAGTCGTAGCCGTAGCCGGAGAGCCTGCCGTCCGGCGTCATGTCGTGGTAGCCGTCGAGGGCGTAGAATCCGACCCTGACGGTCTGCACGGCGTCGTGACCGGAGTCCGCGTACGCCGAAGGGTCCAAAGACGTGAAGAGGGAGACGGCCGCTGCGAGCGTGAGCGCGGCGGATATGATTTTTATTTTAATTGTTTTTCTCATTTCCCGCTCCTCAAAAATTTGAAAGCATAAGATCTGATAGTCATGATATTTGTAACGGGTTAACCCAAAATAGCTTTTCTTATGAAGTACAGCGCCAGATACTGCGCCGGATATATAAGGTAGAAGATGTATTTAAGCGCTTTTCCGCGGATGAAGCCCCTTTTGCCCGAGTACATGTTTATGGGAATGAAGGCAAGCGACGCAATCCACTTCGGGTAAAGAAGGCAGCTGCCGCAGATGGCCTGAAGAAGCTTCTCGTCCCTAAGCGCGTACATCGTGACGACAAGGCCGAAGCCCGCCACGCCGTAGTCCGCTTTAATGACATACGCAAGCGCGAAGAGTATGACCTCTGCGCCGAGGCGCTTATATGGCTCATCTCTGAGCTTGTCGTAGGCCGCGATTGCGAGGTAGCCCAGAAGCAGGGTGAACATGACGTTCTGGGACTTCGGGTAGATAAACATTCCTCCCGAATGGATAAGATTCCACGGGATTTCGGATACGAGGGCTAGGGCGAAAAAATCCAGGCCGTAGCGCACTTTGTTCGATGTGTGCTCGTAGCCCTCGGTTATTAAAAAGGCGAAAAGCGGGAAAGACAGCCTTCCTATCTTCCGGAAGATGAAGTACCAGCTGACGCTCTGCCCGGCAAACGAGAACAGCTCCCTTGTGGTCGATTCAAAGCAGCTCAGAATGTAGAGCCCCGTGTGGTCGATGAGCATGAACACAACCGCCAGAAGCTTTATTGCGCTGCCCGAAAGTACTTTATAGTTTTTTTCGCCGGTTTTCTTTGTCAAAGATTAGTCCTTCTTCTGTCCGCCTATATTAAAATGCGCCGAGATTCTTGAATATGAGGCTCCACGCAAGTACCGTGAAGCAGCAAAGCGCGCTTGTAAAAACCACTATGTTGCCGGCAAGCGAGCTGTCGCCGCCTATCTGGGTGACCATCGTATACGAGCTTACCGCGGTCGGAGTCGCGAAGACCCCTATGAGCGCGGCGAACTCCGCGCCCCGAAAGCCCAGGGAGTATCCGATAAAGAGCGCGGCGGCCGGGACCGCTACGAGCCTTGATATGCACACCAGCAAAAGAGTGAGCGATTTTTCGCCGATGTGCGAAAAGTCGAGCGAGGCGCCGAGAAGAAACACCATCAGCGGGCTTGCAACTCCCGCCATGTCGCTGACGGCGCGCTCAATCGCGATCGGAAGCTTTATTTTAAGCGCTACCACGGCTATGGCCAGAAGCGAGCTTATGATGAGCGGGTTTTTGAGTATGTTGATTATTACCTTCTTCGCCGATACCTTTTTTCCCGAGAACACCTCAAGGCATACTACCGCAAGAGCGTTGTACACGGGTATTACCACGGATATGAGCGCCGCGACGCAGCTGACGTCGGTGTCCGCCCCCAGCAGGTTCTTTGCAAGCGGCAGGCCGAGTATTACGAAGTTGGACCTGTATATGCCCTGAATCACGACTCCTCGCCGGTCGGCCTTCTTTTCAAAGACAAGCGTAAGCGCGGTGCAGACTATAAACTCCGCGATGATGAAAACAAGGCAGTAGCCCATGAGCCTCGTGCTCACCGATGAAAGGCCGTCCTTCGCCCCGTATATGTTTGAAAACACGCTGAGCGACAAAAACACCCGGAACGCTATTTTGTTGAACGCGCCCGTCTCCTCTTTTTTAATAAGGCCGGAGCGCCCCGCGGCGTATCCCGCGGCCATTATAAGAAAGATGGGGACTATGGCGTTTACGCAGACGGAAAAATTACTCATTTGATATGTTTAAACCCGTTCAGAATTTATTAGTTAAAGGTCCTGGAAATATACTAAAACCGCATACTCCGCCCTATTTTACAATATACCAATATAACAGTAACTCACGGCATTCGCCTTTGTCAACGAGGCATGTTTTTTTCTACCTTATTACTATAAACGTACGCCCGTTTTTATGCGTTTTCATAGAATATTCGCACACCGGTCCGATACGCCAATTACGGAATTGAAATTAGGCGCACGTTCATATACACTGTAGGTATAAAATATGTATTTTCCGGAGGAAAGCTTCATGGAACAGCAGTCTTACATTTCCCGCACCAGCGGCATAAAAGGCAAGGACAAGCTGGGCTACGCCCTCGGCGATTTCGGCTCGTGCCTGCTCTTCGGACTGGTGCAGAGCATACTGCAGAAATACTACACCGACGTCCTTCAGCTGAGCGTCGTGTCCATCATGGTTATGATGATAGTTGCGCGCATCTGGGACGCAATCAACGATCCCATCTGGGGCCGCATCATAGACAGGGCCCCCGTGCGAAGCGACGGACGCTACCGCCACTGGATAAAGGTGTTCGCAATTCCGGTTGCTCTGAGCGCGGTGCTTATGTTCGTTAAAATCCCCGGCCTTTCAGCTAAAGGCTATCTCGTGTACGCGTATATCACCTACATCCTTTTCGGAATGCTCTACACATGCATCAACATCCCCTACGGCTCGCTTGCGCAGGTCATAACCTCCGACGACAAGGAGCGCTCGGCCCTCAGCGTGTTCCGCTCGGTCGGCTCGACCTTCGGCGCAATGCCCGCTATGATACTCGTAAGCTTCTGCTACGTGACCGTAAACGGCAAGCGCTCGATGAGCGGCGCGAAGACTCTCGGAGGCTCGGTCATAATAGCTCTCCTCGCGATAATAGCCTTCTTCCTTACATACAAGCTCAGCCGCGAGCGCGTCGAGACAAAGCCCGCGCCGAAGTCCGACGCCAACAAGACCTTCGCGGTTATTAAGACGCTGTTTCGCAGCCGTCCCTTCGTCGCCATATGCGTCGCCAGCATGCTGTTTCTGGCCGCGCAGATGTTCGCCCAGGCCTACAACACCTATCTGTTCGACTACTACTTCGAAGCGCCCGGCCTTACGATGCTGCCCACCGTGTGCCAGTATCTGCCGGTCGCTGTCATAATGTTCTTCGCCGGAAAGCTCGGCAACAAGTTCGGCCGCCGCGAGGTCTGCTCCTACGGCATGCTCTTTGCCGGTGTATGCTACCTTCTGCTGTACGTCCTCGGCGTGAGAAGCGTATGGGCGTTCCTGGCCGTCTGCCTGTGCTCGGGCATCGGCACGGCGTTCATGTTCCTGCTTGTATGGTCTCTTGCGACCGACGCCATAGACTACAACGAGGTCCGCTACGGGCTTCATGACGAGGCTACGTCATACGCCTTCTACTCGTTCATGAGAAAGCTCGGCCAGACGATCGAGGCAATACTTGTAAACATGTCTCTTCTTAGAATCGGCTACACCGACAACGTCCTCAACACCGCGAACATCGATGCCGCGGCACTAAAGAGGATGTATTCCGACTCGGTTCTCATACCCGCCGTGCTGTTCCTGCTCTGCTTTGTATTTTTGCGTTTCGTCTACCCGCTTTCAAAGCAGAAGACCGAAGAGCTCCAGCTTGAAAAAGAGGCTATGTACAAAGCCGCGGCCGAAGGCGCGCAGGAGGGATAAGGTTTATCCGCCTCTCGCCCGGAGGCAAATATGTTTAAAAAAAAGCACACCGGTTATGGATTGATTCGATCAATTGGCCATAATCGGTGTGTTTGTTCATATTTCGCTGCCGCTCATAATCTCCCCGGCATACATTTCACCGCTGCTTATTTTCCCTCTCCGGTTGGTGATTGTGACGGGTGAGTCGTCTGAACTGACATGGGAAATGAGCCGGTCCGGATTCTTTCCGGCTTCAGTTATCCAAATATTTTTTTAACTTCCTCGTAAGACTGGAGATTTCCCACGTCATATCTTCTGCCGGTCATCTCCCACGAGTAGACATCCGTCTTGCCGCACAGCCATGCGATAAGGCTTCCCGGTGCGTCGATGCCGCAGCCGTCGGCGATACTTAAAATCTTATTTCCAAAGAACCCCTCTTTACCACAGTGATAAAACCGCGCGATTACTACATCTAGTATTTTGC
>R27__coassemble_592_pt1 | contig 21721 bp, 21 predicted proteins | sample R27__metabat2_low_PE_023 | metagenome-assembled genome bin R27
CTATAAGGGATATGATTGGTGATAATTAACAAACAAGATGTATTAATAAATTCACAATAAACAAAAGACATCTGGAAAAACGAACGTTTTGTTCTAATTTATATAATTTTCTAAAAACAAATAATGATATAAAATCAAAACGCGTTATGGAATAGAAAAACAGAAGCAAAATGCGTATGTTATATGAATTCTAGATATTGGATGTTTTGTTGAGTCCTAAAATGATAGCCATCAACTGACAACATTTCTCTATCAGATACTCGGTATTTTGCCAATCTACTATTTTATATGCATGTAGAAAACATGTTGGGCTTTATTTAAAGTAATCATAAAAATATACAAAACAAAAAGGAGAACAAACTATGAAACGAATTCTAGCGCTTGCCTTGGCACTCTGCATGATTTTCGCTCTTTGCGCTTGCGGAAAGAAAGCGGAAACCTCAGATCCCGCACAGGTAGCTGCAGCGGCAGCCGAAACCCAGCAGACAGCTACTGAAAAATCCTACAAGTCAACAGTTGTTGTTGCACCTGACCTTGAATTTACAGGCGTAGACGTTCAGGGCGAAAAAGGATCTTTCACAAAGTCGGTATTTCTAACAGTTATGAATACTCTTATTGAGTATGACACAGCAGAAGGCAAACTTATTCCCGGCCTTGCGACTGAGTGGACACAGAAAGATGATACCACCTGGGAACTCAAACTCCGTGAAGGTGTCAAATTCCACGACGGCACGGACTTTACAGCTGAAGACGTTAAGTTCACTCTTGAGCGTGCAAAAGACGGAGCCATGTCCAAATCACTCGTAAGCAATATCGACCATGTCGACGTTATTGACGACCATACGGTTGATGTCGTTTTGTCTAAGATCGACGGAGATATCATTTACAAATTCACAGAGCCCAACCTGTGCATTCTTTCAAAAAATGCTTTTGATACACTTTCCGAAGAGCAGGCCAACATGATTGGTACAGGCCCCTTCAAGTACGAAGATTGGGTACAGGGCGACCATGTTACCCTTGCAAGATTTGACGAATACTGGGGCGGTGCAGCAAAGACTGAAAAGATTGTTGTCCAGACTATTCCCGAGGCATCGTCAAGACTTGTTGCCCTTCAGTCCGGTGAAGTAGATTACTGCGTTAACCCGCCTGAAATCGATCTTCACTACATCGAGGAAGACGGCAATCTGGTGCTTTACCGCGTTCTTTCGTCCAACATCCGATACATCACCGTAAACATTGACTGCAAGCCGTTCGATAACGAGCTCGTCAGACAGGCAGTTGCACATGCAATCAGCAGAGACGATATGATAGCTGCTGTTTATGAAGGAAATGCAACACCTGCTTTCAATGCAGTTCATCCCCAGACAATGGGATACAAAGAAGTCAAGTACTACGATTATGATGTAGAACTTGCAAAATCACTCCTCGCAGAAGCCGGATATCCCGACGGATTCAAGACTGAAATATACTGCTCAAACGGCACAATCCAGAAGGCAGTCGCAACTGTTCTGCAGGCAGAACTTGCTGAAATAGGAATCGAAGCTGAAATTCAGGCTCTTGATACAGCAACATTCAATGCCGGCATTCTTCACGGCGGTACGTACCCGCTGGGTGTCATGGGATACGGCGGATACTTCACCGGCCCAGACAATGCTATGAGAAAGCTTTTCTACAGCACAGCTTCAATGAACTTCTCCAACCTCAATGATGCTCACATCGATGAACTCCTTGACGCTGCCCTTGCCGAGAAGGACGAGGCAAAACGTGTCGAGCTCTATGGTGAACTTCAGGACTATGTTGCTACACTCGCCACATGGCTTCCCATAGCAATCGAAGAGACAAACATTGGCGTAAATGCCAACCTTGAGGGATATGAAGAGCCCTTCGGAGTTTTCCATCATCTCCGCAACCTTGCAGTTGTAGAAGGATAATTGTTTCAGACTAAAAGGTTTAGGACCGATGTTTATCAAAGGTCCTAAACCACTTTAAAAAGAGTTTTCAAAAATACGGCATCTTATGCTAGGAGCCATATATGTACAAATACGTAATAAAAAGAATATTTTTGCTTATTCCGGTTCTAATTGCGGTTTCGTTTATTGTTTATTTTGTCGTTGACCTTGCCCCAGGTGACATAGTTGACGTTAAAGCTGGCGCAGAGATGACCCAGGAAGAAAAGGACCTGATGCGTGAAGAAATGGGCCTGAATGATCCCGTGGTTGTCAGATATGCCAGGTATATGAGTGACTTGCTGCACGGTGATATGGGTACATCCTACAGTACTGGGAAACCTGTTTTCGAGGTATATATGAGCCGGCTTCCGGCCACACTGCTTCTGGCGGTGGCGGCTATGCTTGTCGCTCTGCTGATAGCAATACCGCTTGGCATTGTAGCGGCTGTTAAACAGAATTCCCTGTGGGACAGCGGCAGCATGATTCTGGGACTGCTGGGAATTTCTATTCCCGCGTTCTGGCTGGGACTTCTTCTGATAATAATATTTGCAGAAAAGCTCAAATGTCTTCCCTCATACGGATTCAATGACGGATTCAAGAGCCTGATTCTTCCGGCAATAGTGGTCGGATACGGACAGGCAGCCATGATTATGAGAACTACCAGATCGTCAATGCTCGAGGTGCTGCGGCAGGATTATCTCCGCACTGCGAGAGCTAAGGGAGTAAGCGAAAGAAAGATAATATTAAAAGAGGCATTTAAAAACGCTCTTATTCCTATCCTTACGGTTCTGGGCACGTCTTTTGGTATGGTTCTCGGCGGTGCAGTGGTTGTTGAAACCGTTTTTGCATGGCCCGGAGTCGGAAGACTGCTTGTGGACTCAATCAACTCACGCGACACTATCACTGTAACAGGAACGCTTATTCTTACGACCATGCTGGCCAGTCTTGCAATTCTCCTGACGGACATAGCTTATGCTTATGTCGACCCGAGAATAAAGGCAAGATATGTTGGCAAGAACTGAGAAGAGAGGGTGGCCAATATGAATAAGAAAACTAATGAAACAAAAAAAACAAGCCAGCTCGCTGAAATTTGGCACCAGTTTTTGAAAAACAAAGGTGCGGTTATAGGGCTTATTGTTTTGACGATTATTATCATAGCAGCTATTCTGGCTTCATTCCTCATAGATTATGATACCGAAATTGCTAAGCAGGTTATTTCACAGAGACTTCAAAAACCTTCTTCCGAACACATATTCGGAACTGACCAGTACGGAAGAGACATCTTTAAGCGTGTTCTTTATGGAGCAAGGTATTCTCTGTCAGTCGGTATAGTGGCAGTTCTTATTTCCACGGTAATAGGTGTAACTCTAGGCGTTATAGCCGGATATGTCGGCGGAATTACGGAAAGCATTATTATGAGAGCATGTGACGTGTTTGCTTCAATCCCGTCAATGCTGATGGCAATCTGTATTTCAACCGCATTCGGAGCCACAACCGGAGTACTGATGTTTTCTGTCGGTATTGTTGCCGTACCTTCCTTCGTCAGAGTGACGAGAAGCTCGGTTATGACGGTGCGTGACGCCGAGTTTATTGAAGCTGCCAGAGCGGTCGGCGCAACGGATCTGCAGATTATGTTCAGCCATATCATTCCGAATTCGCTGGCTCCTGTAATAGTACAGATAACGATGCGTGTCGGTACTGCGATTATTACGGCATCCTCGCTGAGCTTTCTTGGCCTTGGTGTACCGCAGCCGAAGCCTGAATGGGGCAGCATGCTTTCGGAAGGTAGATCCTTTATCAGAGACTTCAGCTACATGACAATGTACCCCGGAATCGCAATCGTTGTTACTGTTCTTGCGATCAACCTTATCGGTGACGGACTCCGTGATGCAATGGATCCCAAACTGAAGAAGTAACAGAGGATGAACACTATGGATGACAATATTATTTTAAGTGTAAAAGACCTTATTGTTCATTATGAAACAGAAAAGGGAACGGTTAAGGCCGTTAACGGAATAGGTTTTGATCTCAAAAAGAAGCATACAATCGGCCTAGTAGGTGAAACGGGTGCAGGCAAGACCACGACAGCGCTCGCACTTCTGAATCTGATTCCGTCACCTCCGGGAGTAATAAAAAGAGGCGAGGTATTTCTGGACGGAGAAGACGTCCTCAAGAAATCCCAGAAGGAACTGGAAACAATCAGAGGAAAAGACATTTCAATGATTTTCCAGGACCCGATGACAGCATTAAACCCTGTTTTCACTGTAGGTCAGCAGATAGCGGACAGCATTTATCTTCATGAGAATGTGTCAAAAGCGGAAGCAATGGAACGCGCCGGAGATATGCTGGAACTCGTTGGAATACCCAGAGCAAGAGCCATTGAGTACCCGCACCAGTTTTCAGGTGGTATGAAGCAGAGAGTTGTAATAGCGATTGCTCTTGCATGCCATACAAAGCTTCTAATTGCTGATGAACCTACAACAGCGCTTGATGTTACCATTCAGGCGCAGGTGCTTGATCTTATGAGAAGGCTCCGCGATGACTATGACACGTCAATGATCATGATAACCCATGATCTCGGTATTGTAGCTGAAATATGCGATGAAGTTGCGGTTATGTATGCCGGCAGAATCATAGAAAAAGGCACACTTGAAGATATCTTCAATAAGACATTGCATCCGTATACTGAGGGTCTGTTCAATTCTCTCCCGCGTATCAACAGTAAGGATATCAAACTGAAGCCGATTCCCGGACTTATGCCTGACCCGACAAAACTGCCGGAAGGTTGCCCGTTCGCACCGAGGTGTCCGTATGCTGTTGAAAGATGCAGCAAGGAAAGACCTGCACCTAAAATGATGAGCGATACACATGTTGTCGAGTGTCTGCGATACGAGGAACAGGACTTCCATGTCGAAAGGGGAATTTGAAGTGAGCGAACATCTACTCGAGGTTAAGAACCTAAAAAAGTACTTTAAGACCAATGCGGGAATGCTACATGCAGTTGATGATGTCAGTTTTACAATAGATGCAGGTAAAACGCTCGGAGTTGTAGGAGAATCCGGTTGCGGAAAATCAACAACCGGACGTGCTATTCTCCGTCTAATTGAACCTACATTTGGAGAAGTTCATTTCAATGGTGTCGATGTTCTGAAACTGAACAAGAATGAGATGCGTAAGATGAGAAAGGATATGCAAATCATTTTCCAGGATCCTTTTTCTTCGCTCGATCCCCGCAAGACTATATTCCAGACGATAAGCGAACCGCTGAAAATTCATGGTATTTGTGATAACAAGTCGGAAATAGAAGACCGCGTTCACAACCTGATGGAAACAGTCGGATTGGCGGAACGCCTTATCAACACATACCCCCACGAACTCGACGGCGGTCGCAGACAGCGTATCGGAATTGCAAGAGCGCTGGCGGTTGACCCGAAGTTTATAGTTTGTGATGAACCTGTATCAGCACTCGATGTATCGATTCAAGCACAGATTTTGAATCTGCTCTCGGAGATACAGGAAGACAGAGGAATCACATACATGTTTATTACCCATGACCTGTCGGTAGTCAATTATTTCTCTGACGACATTGCGGTAATGTATCTTGGACATATGGTTGAAAAGGCACCCGCCCAGGAACTGTTCGATCATCCTCTTCACCCGTATACGCAGGCGCTTCTGTCGGCAATTACCATTCCGGAGATTCGTGAAAAACGTGACAGGATTATTCTGAAGGGCGAAGTTACTTCCCCGGTAAACCTTCCCGACAAGTGCAGATTCTGCAAGAGATGCATGTATTGTGATGATCAGTGCAACAACGAAACAGAACCCAAGCTTGTTGAGCTGCGTCCGAATCATTTCGTATCCTGCTATCATCCGCTTGACAACTGACAGCATGTAAAAAAAGGTATTGGACCAGGCAAGCAACAAATTAAGAACCAGTATATTATTTCCAGCTGTGGAATGAGTATAGGCTTTATATGATGTGCCGAACATCATAAATTCAAAAAAGAGGTAGAAGAATGAAAACAATGATTATTGAATGGCCTGACTTTGACGTAAAGGTCGAGGCTGTTCTGGAAGACGAAAAGAATCCCGAACTCATAAAAGACATTTGGGATGCACTTCCCATGGAGTCAATTCAGGAGCATGCTATGGTTACCGGAAAATCAATGTATGCATGGGTACCTGTAGTAAGCTTTGCTCCCACACCGTTCCAGATGAGAATTAAGGACACACCTCCGGGAGTCGTTTCCTTCTCTCAGAAAACCGGAAACAAGATGATAGTACGTTACGGTAAGGTTACTGAAGACCTGCTCACACCTATTGTCGGATTTATCAATCCTGAATGTGTTCCCGATATTGATCGCGTAGGCGACGCAGTATACAAGAACTACTACGGTGAGAAGAAGCCTTACGTTGTAAAGTTTTCGAAAGGACGTGAAGAGTAATGAAAAATTGGGAAATATTAAAGGCTGACATTGAAAAAGAGCTCGCAAATATTGCTACAAAAGAGCCCGAAGACGTTTATCGCATGAGAACCAACACTGTTGGAAATGAAGCCGGTTCATACGGCTACTACTGGGCCGCATGGGATTTTGATAATGGTATGATCAGAGACCTTTCCTCAATGGTTATGTATCCTATTCTCAAGCTCGGCTACAGTGAAAACTTTGACCTTCAGCAGCTGAAAGAGGTTACTTTCGGCATTCACCCCCTCTGGACAAACTACATGGGTTATTCAGGATTCAAAACTCTTAAGGAGTTCGACGTGAGATACCGTGAAGTATTTGACGAACTTGAAACAAAAGAGGAATGGATCGAACTCTACACAGCATTCCTTAAGTATGCCAACAAGCTCTGCGCTTGGGTGTTCCATTACTTTGCATGGGAAGTCGGTAAGGATTGGGTTCCTACCGCCTGATTCCGTAAGATTTAAAAGTTATAAAGAGTGAATTGTTCACTCTTTATAACTGACATTAACTCTGAAAACACTGATCCGGCGCCTGTGCGTGCATTTAGGGCAGAGCTGATTAAGAACAGACAGTGTTACCCAAGCTTATCGAATGGAATAAATATTTCAGGCAGTTCGGATTTTTTGAATAAAAAAACAAAAAAATTTTTTAAAATAGCGAAAACACCCTGATGACAAAAGAGCACAGCGGTGATTTTCGCGGAAGGATGGTATTTCATTATGAGTAAAGAGTATTCTCTTCCCGTTCCCGCACCGCGTCATTTCAGCTATGTGGTAAAAAAGCTCCCCACAGTTACTGTTGAACAGCGTGAGCGCGTTCTTAAGGCAACCCATTACAACGAGTTTGCTTTCCCCGCACAGATGCTTACAGTTGATATGCTTTCCGACTCCGGCACGACCGCCATGACCAACTATCAGTGGGCGGCAATGATGCTCGGTGACGAAGCATACGGACGCAATACCGGCTATTACGTTCTTCTGGACACCTTCCGTGACATTTTCGAGCGCGGCGGCGAGAAGAACTGGAAGAAGATTGTTGACCTAGTGCGTACCGACTGCCAGGATGTCGAGACAATGATGGAAAAAGTCTACATGCCCGAGTATGAAGGCGGACTTATCAACGGCGGTGCAGCTCAGATGGAGCGCCCGAACGCTTTCATTATCCAGCAGGGTCGTGCAGCAGAGTCCGTTCTTATGGAGATTGTCAGAAATATTCTCAAAGAGCGCTATCCCGGAAAGGTATTTACAATTCCTTCAAACGGCCACTTTGACACAACAGAAGGCAATATCAAGCAGATGGGTTCCGTTCCCCGCAACCTCTACAACAAGGAACTCCTTTACGATGTTCCCGAAGGCGGAAAGTACGAAAAGAACCCGTTCAAGGGCAACATGGACCTCGACAAGCTCCAGCAGCTGATTGACGCTGTAGGTCCCGAGAATGTTCCCCTTATATTCACATGCATTACAAATAACCCGGTCTGCGGCCAGGCTGTTTCCATGGCAAACCTCAAGGCTGTAAGCGAAATCGCTCACAAGTACAACATTCCTTACATCTTCGACGCTGCTCGCTGGGCAGAAAACGCATACTTCATCAAGATGAACGAAGACGGCTATGCCGACAAGACCATTGCTGAAATCGCAACCGAGATGTTCTCCTACTGTGACGGCTTCACAATGTCCGCAAAGAAAGACGGACATGCCAACATGGGCGGTATGCTCGCATTCCGTGACAAGGGTCTCTTCTGGCAGAACTTCACCGACTTCAACGAGGACGGAAGCGTTAAGATGGACGTCGGCGTACGTCTCAAAGTTAAGCAGATTTCCTGCTACGGCAACGACTCCTACGGCGGAATGTCCGGACATGACATCATGGCACTCGCCGTCGGCCTTTACGAAAGCTGCAACTTCGAGTATCTCGATGAGCGTGTAAAGCAGTGCAACTACCTCGCAGAAGGCTTCTATAATGCTGGCGTCAAGGGCGTTGTTCTTCCCGCCGGTGGACATGCTGTCTACATAAACATGGACGAGTTCTTCGACGGAAAGCGCAGCCACGAGTCATTCGCAGGCGAAGGGTTCTCCCTCGAGCTTATCCGCCGTTACGGCATAAGAGTATCCGAACTCGGCGACTACTCCATGGAATACGACCTCAAGACACCCGAGCAGCAGGCAGAAGTTGCAAACGTTGTCCGTTTTGCAATCGACCGCAGCCGTCTCACTCAGGAACATCTTGACTACGTCATAGCAGCTGTCAAGGAGCTCTATGAAGACCGCGAGAACATCCCCAATATGAGAATTGTCTGGGGTCATACTCTCCCGATGCGTCACTTCCATGCGTTCCTGGAGCCGTATCCCAACAAGGACTGATTTCCCCCTCCAAAAAATCAGATAGACCAACATGTGCCGGGTACAGCCATCATCGGTGGATGTACCCGACCAAATTGGCTCATACAAAACTGAGCCTCTGTACTGAGAGAACACCTTTCTCGGCGGAGGTTCCTTTTTTAGAACAAAAAACACGAAAACAACCCGATTTTTGCCGAAAACAAGCTATGCAAGAATCAGAGAAGAGGATGATATATGGATAAGAAGTTTAAGTTTGTTTTGAATAAGAAGTACTGCAAAACATGCGGAATCTGCTATACACTGTGTCCCAAAAATGTGCTCGGGTCAGATAAAAGCGGCAGACCGAAGGTTGTAAATGCAGATGCATGTGTATTGTGCAGACTCTGCGAATACCGTTGCCCTGATTTTGCTATCAGGATGTTAGAGGAGGATTAATAATGGGTAACAGATACGTAATTGCCACAGGCAACGAAGCCTGCTGCCGCGGAGCAATATATGCAGGAATGAGCTTTTTCGCGGGATATCCCATAACACCGGCTACCGAGATAGCGGAGCTTGCATCCGAACTGCTTCCAAAGCAGGGCGGTGTCTTCATGCAGATGGAGGATGAAATAGCATCCTGTGCTGCGATTATCGGTGCCTCTGCAGCCGGAAGAAAGGCAATGACTGCCACGTCAGGTCCGGGATTTGCACTTATGCAGGAGGAACTCGGATATGCAATGATCAACGAGATTCCGCTCGTAATTGCAGATGTGCAGCGTCAGGGACCGAGTCAGGGTGTTGCGACACTTCCCGCACAGAGCGACATCATGCTTACGCGCTGGGGCGTCGGCGGAGACCATCCGTCAATTGTTATCGCACCCCAGTCGGTAAATGAAATCTACACGGAAACGGTTCGAGCATTCAATCTTGCAGAAAAGTACCGTACGCCGGTTATTATTCTTTCAGATGCCACACTTGCCCATATGAGCGAAAAGGTAAATGTGTTTGATGACGGCGAGTGTGAAGTAATAGAACGCGCAAAGCCCACTGGAGACCCGAAAGACTACAGACCATTTAACGTTGCAACGAACGACGTGGTACCGCTGGCTGCGTATGGCGACGGATATTCGCACCTTCTGTGCGGACTGTCCCACGATGATACCGGTTTCCCGGTTAACAGCACCGAAAACACTGCAAATGTCATGAGACATCTCGTAGGTAAGATTGAAGACAATATAGAAGACATCGAATCCTGGGAGGAATACAGACTCAGCGATGCCGATGTCGTGGTTATTTCAATCGGCATTGTATCGAGAAGCGCAAAATACGCAATAGATATTGCACGTGAAGAAGGTATAAAGGTAGGCCTCTTCCGCCCGATTACACTCTGGCCTTTCCCGGGCAAGAGATTTTCGGAGGTGTGCAAGGATGCCAGAAAAGTAATAAGCGTTGAGATGAACCTCGGACAGCTCAGCGAAATCGCAAAAGAGTACGTTGATACAGAAAAGAAGTTTGTCGCTGTCACCCAGAGTGACGGGACAATAGTACGTGCGGAGAAAATCCTTGATGCCATAAAGGAGGAAAACTAAATGTCAGAACATGTATATGACAGACTTACCCGTCAGGAAAAACTCAAGACAATGTGGTGTCCGGGATGCGGAAACGGAGTAGTCCTCCAGGCATTAATCCGCGCAATAGACGAAACTGGTCTGGACCCAGATAAAGTGGTTCTGGTATCCGGTATCGGCTGCTCCAGCAGAGCGGTCAACTATGTTGCCTGCAATGCCATGCATACCTGCCACGGACGTGCAATTGCATACGCAACCGGAATAAAGATGGCCAATCCCGAACTTACGGTTATTGTAATCACGGGAGACGGAGACTGCACATCTATCGGCGGCAACCACTTCATTCATGCCTGCCGCAGAAACATCGACCTTACCGTCGTATGCTTCAACAACAACAACTACGGTATGACAGGCGGTCAGTTCTCACCGACGACTCCCGAAGGAAGCATGACAAAGACTTCGGTATTCGGAAGCTATGATCCTCCCTTTGACGTATGCAAGCTGGCTGAGGGTTCGGGTGCAACATATGTTGCGCGCGGCGTAACCGCGCAGCCCGTACAGCTTAAGAACGCTATCATCAAGGGAATAAAGCATAAGGGGATATCCGTTATCGACGCTATGAGTGACTGCCCCAGCCTTTACGGAAGACTTAACAAACTGGGAGATGCACCTGCCATGATGAAGCGCTGGGCTGAGATAACCGTCAGCAAAAAGCAGACGGAAAGCATGACGCCCGAGGAACTCAAGAACAAAGTGGTTCTCGGAGAATTCGTCAATGATGAAAGCCGTATGGAATACACGGAAATCTACTCTGAAAATGTAAGAAAGGCACAGGGTAAATAAAATGTCTGATAAATTTTATGAAATGAGATTCAGCGGCACAGGCGGTCAGGGGATGATGCTTCTCGGCGATGTGTTCGGAAAGGCGGCAGGTCTTCTGGAAAACAAGGAAGTTCTGCTTCTGAAGTCATATGGTCCTGAAGCGCGCGGAGGCACATGCCGCAGTGAACTTATAGTAAGCGATGAACATATAAGCTATCCCGAACTTTCACGTCCGGACTTTGTTCTTGCGATGTCACAGCTTGCCTGCGACAGCTACAGCAAAGATATGGACAAGGAGAACGGAATGCTGCTTATAGATTCCGAACTCGTAACCGAGGTACCGGAAGATGTAAAGCACGTATATTCACTTCCTCTTACAAAGATTGCAGTAGACACTACGGGCAAGGAAATAACCGCAAACGTGGTTGCTCTCGGAGCAATAAGCGTTCTTACAGGTATTGTCTCTCCTGAAAATGTTCTTCAGGTTATTCTCAAGCGCTTCCCCGAGAAGCTTCATGAAATGAACATAAATGCATTCAACGCCGGAGTCGAAGCGGCAAAAGCGCTGCAGTGAGAAACAACATGGAAAGAATCCCCTCCTTTCTAAAAGATAAAGTCATGCCTCCCGGTCAGGCGGCGGAACTCATTGAAAACGGAATGCTTGTGGGTATGAGCGGATTCACGGCTTCCGGCTATCCCAAGGCTGTACCGATGGCTCTGGCCGAAATGGCGGGAAAAAGAGACAATTTCAGAATTTCTCTTTTAACGGGTGCATCGGTCGGAGATGAGCTTGACGGCTCGCTGGCCCGTGCGGATGCGGTTGAACGCAGATATCCGTATCAGACGAACAAATCCATGCGCGATGCAATAAATGAAGGAAAGGTGCAATATGTCGATATGCACCTTTCCCAGGTTCCTTACTGGATCAAACACAATTATTTCGGAAAGCTTGACTTCGCGGTTGTCGAAGCATCGTCAATAGATGAATCCGGTAATATTATCCCGACCGTATCTGTCGGATGCGCGGACACTGTTGTAAAGTACGCGGACAGGGTAATTGTGGAAATCAACACATGCATTCCCGAAGAAATAAAAGGCTTTCATGATATCTATACAGGAGAAAAAATACCTTTCACCCAGCCAATACCGCTTGTAAACCCCAATGACAGAATTGGTACGCCGTATATACCGTGCACTCCCGAAAAGATTGCGGCGATAGTGTGCTGCGACATTCCCGACGGAAACAAGGAACTTGCCGAAGCGGATGAGACGATGCAGAAAATTGCAGAGAATCTAATAGATTTCCTGCATGAGGAAGTGGCTGCAGACCGACTGCCGCTGCCCCTTCCCCCGCTGCAGTCCGGTGTCGGAGGCGTTGCCAACGCAGTTCTTAGCTGCATAGAAAAGTCGGATTTTGAAGATCTGACCGTATATACAGAGGTCATGCAGGATGCCGTTGTAAAGCTTGTGAAAACCGGGAAAGTTAAAACGGCATCAGGTACCGCACTTACCATATCCCCCTCAATGAAGAAAGAGGTATATTCCGACCTTGATAGTCTCAGAGGCAAAATCGTTCTGAGACCGGAGGAAATAAGCAATTCGCCTGAGGTTATCAGACGTCTCGGCCTCATTGCCATGAATACCGCTCTCGAAGTGGATTTGAGCGGAAACGTCAACTCCACACATGTCGGCGGAAGCAGAGTAATGAATGGTATCGGCGGCTCGGGAGACTTTGCCAGAAATGCCGGACTGACCATCTTCACAACAGCATCCACGGCAAAGAACGGAATGCTTTCGTGTGTTGTGCCGTATGTTTCCCACGTTGACCATACGGAGCATGATGTGGACATCATTATCACTGAGCAGGGTACGGCCGATCTGCGCGGATTAACTGCGCATGAAAGAGCAGAACTGCTTATTGAAAAATGTGCCCATCCGGACTTCAAGCCCATGCTGCGCGATTATCTCGAAAAAGTAAGCCAATCGGGATGCGCAAAGCACGGAATACCTATACTGAAATGAAGGTGCAAACATGTATTTTGGAAATGTAATCAACAGTATTTTTTCAATAGTTTTTATAGTATTTGTCTTAGGTACTGCCGGCTATCTTCTCGGCTGTATCAGCATCAAGGGAATTTCTCTCGGCACGGCCGGCGTTCTGCTTGCGGCGCTTCTCTATGGCGTGCTTGCAAGCTACGTCCCGTCATTCAAAGTCGGTGAAAAGGAAATCGTTCTGTTCAGCGCCGAACTGAAGACAAAGTTCTCGTTTGTGTCCAGCATAGGGACCGCACTGTTCGTGTCATCGGTCGGATTAATTGCCGGACCGAAATTCTTCAGAAGCCTGAACAGATCCTTCCTGAGCTATATTTTCATGGGACTGATAATAATAACAATAGGTGCCCTTTGCACCGTGCTGTTTGTGCTTGTAGACAAGAACCTTGACCCCGAGATGGCAGTCGGACTTATGACCGGCGCGCTCACAAGCACTCCCGGCCTTTCGGCTGCGAAAGAGGTCGCGGGTGACGGTGCGGATCTCGTGACTGCGGGATACGGAATAGCGTATCTTTTTGGTGTACTCGGAGTCGTCTTTTTCGTCCAGCTTATGCCCAGGATTCTCAAGGTGAACATTCCCGAGGAAGTATCCCGTTTCGTTGCCGCAAACACAATTGAGATCAAGCCGATTGAGAGAAAACTCATACAGGTTGACAGCCTTTCGCTTATGCCGTTATGCCTTACAATCACTTTCGGCTACATTATAGGTGCGCTCTACATACCGGGCATCAATTTCTCCCTCGGCGCATCGGGCGGATGCCTAGTCGCGGGTCTCATAGTCGGACATTTCGGCCACATAGGCGGAATTGATCTTCGGGTAAACAAAAGCACTCTGAACTTTATGAGAGAGCTTGGACTGTGCCTCTTCCTTATTGGAGCAGGTGTACCCGGAGGAGTCAACTTTATAAGCAATGTAAAAATAAGCTATTTTATTTACGGCGCCCTGATTACCCTGATTCCGATGATCGGCGGATACTTTATTGCCAAGTATGTGTTTAAGCTCGACCTGTTCAACTCGCTTGGATCAATAACGGGCGGAATGACCAGCACACCCGCTCTGGGTTCGCTGATAGCGACAGCGGGTACGGATGATGTTGCAGCTGCCTATGCCGCGACATACCCGATAGCTCTTGTATGCGTCGTTCTGGCGGCAAAGATAATTATTCTGGTAATGTAGGCGGGAACCCGCAATACAGCAGTGCCGCGCTTGCACCGCGGTTAAAAAACTGATATGACAGACAAGTGTCAGGAAAGGATATTCAAATGAAACAGGTATCTACAGACAAGGCCCCGGCCGCTATAGGACCGTATTCACAGGCACAGATATTCGGAACCTTTGTATTTACGAGCGGACAGATTCCCGTTGTTCCGGAAACCGGAGAAATCGCACAGAGTGTTGAAGCACAGGCGGATCAGGTTTTCAAAAATGTCAGCGAAGTGCTTGCTGCGGCGGGATCCGATATTTCTAAGGTTATAAAAACAACAGTCTTTATTAAAAACATGGATGACTTTGGCGCCGTCAATGAAATCTATGCGAAATATTTCAAAGAACCCTATCCCGCGCGTTCATGTGTTGAAGTCGCCAGCCTTCCAAAAGATGTGCTGGTTGAGTGCGAGGCAATAGCTGAACTGTAATTTTTTTTGTGATGGAAAAGCTCTTGGTTACGAGAGCTTTTTCCTATAGAATCGTATTTCTCAGAAATCCGGCCAAAGAAAGATGGAGATAATATCAAAAAACAAAGAAGGAGAGTTGAACTAATATGCAAACAAGGAAAATAACCGTAACGGCTCTGTTTATGGCAATGACAATAGTTATGTGTTCGTTCAGCATTCCGGTTCCGGGCGGACATATGTATCTTAACGATATTGTGATTGTAACAGCGGCGGTTCTGCTGGATCCGTTCTGCGCATTTATGGCAGGAGGAGTGGGAGCGTTCCTCGGAGATGTTTTTTTCTATCCGGCACCGATGATGGTGTCTCTGGTTACACACGGGCTTCAGAGTGTGGTTATTTCCCTGCTCTCAAAAAACAGAAACAAAAGAAACTCAATAATAGGCACGGCAATCGGTTGGATAATTACATTTACGGGATATACTCTCGGCCGTGCATTCATCTACGGAACGGTCGAATATGCCATATTAAAACTGCCGTTCCAGATTCTGCAGACGCTTGTGGGTTCGGTTATCGCGCTGATACTGTGCTGGAAATGCGGCATGGTGAACCAGTTCGATAAAATGATGCGCTCATAACAGATGACGGTCTCAGGCATGAGACATATACTTAAAGACAGAACATAATACTATGATTGAAATACGGAAATATATCGGATCGGATGCCGAAGAACTGTCGGTTCTTATCCGGGACGATTTGAAATATGTGAATTATGAAGACCCCGCTTGGGAAAACGAGTGGCTGTATGCCCGTTACACTCCTGCGGGCATAGCCGAAATTGCCGGGGAAGGACATACATATGTCGTTACGGACACCGATACAGGCGAACTTCTCGGCACGGGGACAATCAAACGTGATGGTAATACTTTTGACAGGACTACAAACCTGCCCACCGGAAAGCAGGCAGAAATAATGGCCTGTTTTATTAAAAGAGGGCATCTGCGTATGCATCTCGGTACGCTGCTTTTCGATGCGCTTGAAGCTGACGAGATCTTCACAGAATCGCAAAGAGTCTGGCTGACGACATCGGTATACGCAAGAAAATTCTATGAGAACCGCAATTATATCTATAGCTGCGGATATCTCGGGAAAAACGCGGACAATCTCATCGAAATGGAAAAACGTCACTCTGACGGTATTGCGGGAGGCGTATAATAAGGATAGAATAAATATATGAGCCTTGGAAAATCCAAAAGTGTAGATATGACTTCGGGCAACATATTCAGGCAGCTTGTGGAATATGCTGTTCCGCTTATGCTGGGGAATATGCTGCAGCAGCTCTATACTGTTGTAGACTGCATAACAGTGGGAAGACTGGTAGGCAAGGAAGCGCTTGCTGCAATTTCCGCGACCGAAGTTATTATCAATACAATAATAGGTCTCTTTTTCGGTATCAGCTCGGGAGCAACCATTGTTATTGCCCAGGAATACGGCTCGAAGGATAAAAACGGCGTGCACGATGCCGTGCACACCACGATGAGCCTTACTCTGATAATGGGTGTCATTGTTACAATTGCCGGAATATTCGGATCTGATACGATGCTTAAAATCATGTCCACACCGGAAGACGTGTTTCCCTACGCGAAAATATATCTTGAAATATATTTCTCCGGCATATTCGCACAGGTGATTTACAACATGGGCAGCGGAATACTGCGTGCGGTCGGCGACTCAAAAAGACCGCTTGTTGCTCTGACAATCACATCCGTACTGAACATAGTGCTGGATATTGTGCTGGTTGCAGTATTTGACATGGGCGTGGCCGGAGTTGCAATTGCGACCATATTTGCCCAGTTTGTTTCGGCGGTTTATCTTCTGTACCTGCTCATCAGCACAAGGGAAGAATACGCACTTGTTTTCAGGGACCTCAAAATACACGGAAACTATTGCAGGAGAATTCTTTCGATAGGAGTTCCGCTCGGTGTTCAGCGGACCATAGTATCTTTCTCAAATACGCTTGTAACCGGAAGAGTCAGCTACTTTGGCTCAGACGCACTCGCGGGTTTTGGAGTCTTTAAAAAGGCGGAGGAATTCACTTTCAACGTTATTCAGAGTCTGGCTCTTGCCGATTCAACTTTTGTCGGGCAGAATTACGGAGCGGGCAACTGTGAACGGGCAAATAAAGGAACAAAAGTGTCAATGGCAATTGCGGTTTCATTCACAGTAGTTTCTACCGCAATCATTATCCTGTTAAGAGAGTATGTCGTAATGCTTTTCAATGATACTCCTGAAGTAGTGAAGTACGGTTCAATGGCTATTTCCACAATACTTCCTTTGCTTTGGATAAGTGCGATATTCAATGTTGCCGCGGGAGAGGTGAGAGGATACGGAAACGGCAATATTCCGATGATAGTAGCCCTGTTATCCTTCGTAGCAATCAGACAGATATATCTTGCAGTCGTGTGGGGGATGGCGAGATCGGTTGAAATGGTTTTTCTCAGCTACCCCGTCGGATGGATATTTGCCGCGGTTATAATGGTGGTGTATATGTTCGCGTCAAGGAAAAAACGAAGAGGATTATCGTTATAATATGCGATATGACTTAGCTTTGTTTGATACGCATTGTTTGCGCATTTCACTATAAAACTGAATAAACAACAAAATCGCCGGCACGTCGCCGGCGATTAATTGTGTTCACTTAAGGACTACCATCCGAAATTGAGTATAAGGTCATCCCTCTCGTTGATTTTAAGTACGAACTCTTTTCTGGTGCAGTTCACTCCGAAAGACAATGAGGTTGTCCAGATATCTCCCTTGTCTCTCAGCGGATCTTCGTTGCCGGCGTAGTACCGGCGGAGCAGTTCGCGGTCGGTCTTTCTGTAGTCGATTGCGGCTGCGCGGACTTTCTCGAAATTTGCGTCCGTCATGACATACGCTGTCGTGCATCTGTCCAGCTGGACGGCCGCCTGCGCATCGTCCGCGGGAGCGGCGGCGGAGCAGTTGCCTACATCGTCGACATAGAGACAGCGGTTGTAGTCGCTTCGCCAGTCGGGCATGGGATTTCCCATGTTGTCTTCGAAATGAAGAGCGCCTTTTTCATCCCTGTACGAGTTTTCCAGATACATGATTTCCTTGCTGAAGTAGGCGCCCGACATCAGTTTAAGCATGTCCTCCTTGGTCTCGGCAGGCTCAAGGCCTTCGACGACGTATTTGAGCCTTCCGTATCCGGAGCCGTAGATTTCGATTGCGTTGACGTCTCCGTTCAGGTAATAATTGGACTGCCCGTTCTGATACGGCAGGAAGTAGAACCTGTTGTTGACGCACTCCAGAATACCGTAATTGCCGGTTGCGTCGGCAAGCAGATAGGCATAGGTCGAACCGCGCAGTTCATCGCTGATGACCGGGGTATAATAATCATAACCGTCCTTGATATATTCAAGGCATTCCGCCACCGTGGCGCAGTAGGAACTCAAAAGCGTAGGGAGAAATGTTATGGGCAGCCTTTTGTTTCCGGGGTTGGTATGTTCCAGGCGGAACCGGCTGTCAGCTTCACGCATGTTCGCCTCGATGAAAAGCCCCTTGTCGTTCATGCAGTCCGTAATGCAGTACGGAATCGTCGGGAAATACTCTTCATCGATTGCACCGTCGGCGAGCATCTCGCGGTAAGTCCAGCTTCCGGAGAACATATAGTCAATGCCGATCGCTTTGTGCTTCCCGAAGGACCAGGGAACAATGACAACGGGCATCTGGTTGATTTCAATGTCCATGTTCCTTCCGACGAGCATCTCGCCGGCACGGTTTCTCTTGGCAGCCGCGGTGCAGGCAATATTGTTGCCGGGGTACATTTTCTGCCCGGTTCTGATGACATCGTCCAGGTTGCATTCGGTCACCTCGTCAAGGAGCAGCACGTACTGCCCCAAATCGGTGAAATTTTTATACCTCACGTTCGCGGTTTCCCAGCCGAACTTCAGATTGTCCGCTATTCTGGTATTTGGCATTGTCTGACCCTCCGGTTCTTTTTTTTTGTATACTATCCGACAAAACGGGACAGTTGTCAAGGCATGAGGCACAGCCGGAAGCACCCGCGACGAGCGAAATTCCGGGTTATTATGAACCGAAGCACCGTATACTGTTACGGTGCTTCGGTGCCGGCTGGGGTTTGCTGCCCGCTGCCCGATATTCAAATAATCAGCATAGGATAGATGAAACGGGGCTTTTCATTATGATGTGGTGTAATTAAAGTATTGTTTAGCTTCATTTTCATGAGTGGCGTAATATGCCCCCTCTGCCCAGGGAGAAACAGGCTCATCCCATCCCGAGGAGTTTTTATAAGCTATGGTTGCAACTGTGCCGTCGGCATAATACATATTTGCCTCATATTTTGATACTGAAGAGCACATTGCCAGGAAATTGCCGTTCTCATCGGTAAACACAGTGGGGTGAGAGTTATTTAATTCGGTGTTATTCAAGATATCCTCCCCTTTAACACCATAATCTGCCACAACATCCTTTAAGGTAGCGTATGTCTTGCCGGTATTTTTGTTGGTATAGCTGTAATATGCAAGCATATCTTGAGACAGAGAAATACCATATGTACTGTCAGATACGGTATCGTTCTCGTGACCCGGCAGCCCGGATAAATTGTAACCGAAATCAGAGGGAGGCTTGGTCATTCTAATATCTTGCAGGACTTTTTTCATCAGGTTTAGGTAACCTTGGGTATTCTGCTGCAAAGTCTGTTTATCGTCATAATATTTCACAGTCTGCTCTGTGTCATCTTTATGGCCATCACCTGAACCGCCGCCTTCGCCGTCAAACTTGATGGTAATGGTATCCTTTGTCGTAAGGCCGTAATCGACAACAGCCTTGCCGCCCGCGGTCGGTGTGCCTACAACGGTGCCGAGGTTTGCCAGCACGGTCGGCGCGGAAGTGTTCTGCCAGCCGTCCTTCGCCTGTTTGAGCTCGATTTCCCGCTCTGTGGAATCTTTTCCTTCGAGCGCGTCTATGGATACTTCCGTATACGCAAATCTAATATTCGAAAGATCCACCGCCTCGCGGGACTTTTCAAGCTGGGAGGTGAAAACGGGTATGCCGATGGCAACCAGAACTGCTATGATTGCGACGACAATCAGCAGCTCCGCAAGCGTAAATGCTCTTTTTTCAAAACATTTCTTCATCATGATAACATTTTACTATAATTTCAGTAACATTTCAACAACATTTTTTGCCGGATACACCGTGAATACAAAAAAATATGCCCGCATAAGCGGGCAGTTTCTAAGGGAGGATATAGCACCTGTTATGATCCGAGCTGGGCTTCGAATATTTTCCTGAAGTTTTCAATGTCCGGAATGCTGTAGAAGATTGCCTTGCTGCACTTGCCGGTCTCCTCGTCTATATCCGGCGGGAAAGTGCTTTTGTTGCGCAGCTTATAGTCCTTGAAACCGTATGCTTTTTTTCCGATGCGAAGCGATGTGTTTCCGTCGGCATCGGTCGTGAACTTGTAGTCGTCTATACTTGAAAGAGGAATAATGACTTTTCTGTCGGCTGAAAGGCTTATAAGTCTCATGTTGGTGAGATAGTACTCGACACCTTTCATTTTCCTTGCCTCAAGCAGCTCATTGGAGCCTATAAAACCGAAAATGATAACTATAAGAATGACTACCAGAGCCTGTACTTCTCCGCTGTTTCTGAGAGTTCTGACGATATACAGAACACTTAAGATAACCATCAGGACCAGGGAGATGACGAGCTTTGTAAGATCGTATGTTTTGTTGGTCTTGTCCAGAGCCTTAACGTTTGCGGGTTTTCCGCTCCAGAGAAGGTTCTCGCCTTCCTTGAGCATTTCGTGTACTTTGCTGTCCATATTATCCATGTTGATACCTCCGAAGTATAATTAATCTTATCATCGGGCAGCATTAACCGTGTGTTAAGATGAGCTTAAGCGCGGTTCAGCGTCCGTTAAGAAAAACGGAGTATCCGTTCAGCCCGTGTTAAGAGCGGGCATGCTTGCAAAATCCGCTTCGGGATATTAAAATCAAGACAAAGGGGTGATAAACAAAATGGTAAAAGTAAGCGAATTCGGAAAGACCGAAAAAGGCATTCCCATAGAACTTTATGAAATAACAAACGCAAACGGCGCGAAGGTGGTCCTGACCGACTACGGCGCCGCGATTGTCAATCTCTTTGTCCCCGACAGGAACGGAGAGATGAAGGACGTGGTTCTCGGCTACGACACGCTCGCCGAGTATGAGGCCTCCGACGGCAACATGGGCGCAGTATGCGGCCGCTACGCCAACAGACTCAGATACGGCGAATTCAATCTGAACGGAGAGACCTACAAGCTTGCTATAAACAACATGGGCGTCAACACCCTGCACGGCGGCATCGAAGGCTTCAACCGCAAGGCATGGAACGCGGTGACAGAGGATAACTCGGTAACGTTTTCATACGTAAGCCCCGACATGGAAGAGGGCTTCCCCGGAACTCTGGTCGTTTCGGTGAGATACGACTTCACCGACGACAACGAACTGAAACTGACATATCTTGCCCAGAGCGACAAGGACACCATCATCAATCTCACGAACCACGTGTACTTCAACCTTGACGGGCATGACGGAGAGTCGGCGGTCAACATGGAGCTTTGCGTGAACGCTCCCTGGTATACCCCGGTAAACGAGTACCTGCAGCTGACCGGCGAGGTGAGATCCGTCGAAGGCACGCCGTTCGACTTCACAAGTCCGAAACTCCTCGGTACCGACATAGAAGCCGACGATCCCCAGCTGAAGATTGCCGGCGGCTACGACCACACCTTCGTTTTCGAAAAGAGCGAGAGAAACGCTTTCGAAAAATGCGCGGAGCTGAGAAGTCCGCACTCGGGCATAGCCATGGAAGTATACACGACCAAGCCCGCGACCCAGATC
>R27__coassemble_643_pt1 | contig 20458 bp, 21 predicted proteins | sample R27__metabat2_low_PE_023 | metagenome-assembled genome bin R27
CACTACGGCTCACAGATGCCGACCACCGATGAGATCTACAACAAGGTTCAGGAAATGATTAAGGAGGGCAAGTAATATGTCTCAGGTACTATTTGAGAAAACTCCGTTTCTGACGGATAAGCCGTTCCATTACTGCCCGGGATGCAACCACGGTATTATCCACCGTCTCGTTGCCGAGGCTCTTGAAGAGAGCGGTATGGCTCCGAACATTGTGGGCGTTGCCCCTGTCGGATGCTCGGTTTTTGCTTACGACTACTTTAATGTGGATATGGTAGAGGCGGCCCACGGCCGTGCACCTGCCGTAGCAACAGGACTCAAGCGCGCAAAGCCCGACTCACTGGTATTCACATACCAGGGTGACGGTGACCTCGCTTCAATCGGTACGGCTGAAATCGTTCACGCCGCACACCGCGGTGAGAAGATAGTCACCGTATTTGTAAACAATGCCATTTACGGCATGACCGGCGGACAGATGGCTCCGACATCCCTCGTAGGACAGAAGACCACCACATCACCCTACGGACGTGATGAGGCCTGGTGCGGAGCTCCTATCAAGATGTCAGAGATGCTCGCAGAGGTTCCCGGCGCATACTACATTGAGAGATGCGCAGTTAACAACACGGCAAACATAATAAAGACAAAGAACGCCATCAAGAAGGCATTCCAGTATCAGATGGATGGCAAGGGATTCTGCATGATAGAAGTCCTTTCAACCTGCCCGACCAACTGGGGGCTCAACCCGGTAGAGGCCATGAAGTGGCTTGAAGAGAACATGATTCCTTATTATCCTCTCGGCGTAAAGAAAGACAAGGGGGCTGAATAAACTATGACAAAAGAGTTCATTTTTGCAGGATTCGGCGGTCAGGGAATGCTCCTTATCGGAAAATTCCTCGCTATGGCTTGCATGCTTGACGGAAAGCATGTTTCCTGGCTTCCGTCATACGGTCCCGAGATGCGCGGCGGCACGGCCAACTGCTCGGTCATCGTTTCCGATGAAGAAGTCGGTTCTCCGCTTGTTGACATGGCTGACGGCATAGTCGCCATGAACGGACCTTCTCTTGACAAGTTTGAGAGCAAAGTAAAACCGGGCGGCATTCTTGTCATCAACTCATCTATCATTGACAGAAAGTCAACTAGAGATGATGTTACGGTAGTATACTGCGATGCAAACAAGATAGCCGAAAGCGTCGGAAATCCGAAGGGCGCCAATGTTGCAATTCTCGGCGCAATGATGTCCAAGGATCCGGTTGTCGACGAAGAGAAAATGGCAGAGGCCATCAAGCTCGAGCTCGGCGAAAAGAAAGCAAAGTTCCTTGAAGGCAATATGGCGGCATACAAAGCCGGCCAGGAAGCCGCAAAACAGTAATAACAATACTGCTGTAAAGCATATAATGATTCCTCCCTTTCCACAAAGGGAGGAATTATTATATGGGTGCGAAAGCTGACGGGAGATTTCAAAAAGGGTGTAATTAACGTTGATAATTTGGTAGAATGAATGCAGGAGTTGATGCAGATGTACAAGAGAAATATTAAATCACTGAAGATATTTGTGATTGTTATCATTCTGATGCTTATGCTTGTCCTTCTCTTCGGCATGGAGTTTGCCGGACGAAAAGATGATGAGCAGAACGAAAAGCTCAACAGTATGGATTATTTCACGCATTTTACCATAAAGACCGTAGACGGCGGACAAATCAGCGAGGAAGTGCTGAAAAATGCCAAAGTGACGGTATTCAACGGATGGGCGCCATGGTGCGGACCGTGCACGGGTGAGATGCCGGACCTGCAGAAACTATCCGAGGACTACGCATCAAAGGGACTTCAGGTGGTAGGAATCGTGGCAGATTACTATCAGACGCAGGACAAGACGTCATATCTGGGCGAAGTACAGTCCGTTATAGATTACACGGGTGTCAGGTATCCGATATGCCTTTCGGACGAAGAATTCAACACCGGTGCGTTTCCGACAATGGGCAATTCCTTCCCGGGAACCTGGGCGGTCGACAGCGAGGGTCATCTTCTGGAGTTCGTATCCGGAGCCAGGGAGGAAGCGGCATGGAGAACACTTTTTGACAAATGGCTGGAGGAGGCTTCAAAATGAGCAGGAAACTGAGAAATGTTATTACGGTAGTGTTATTCCTGGTTTTTGTCTCCATGTTCGTATACGGATTCGGAAGCGGAGAGGCGGAAACAGTTTTGCAGAAGGCTGTTAACATCTGCCTTGAGTGTATAGGTATCGGCTGATGAACAGAGTCAAGAAGAACAATGTGAAGCGCATAATAATTCAGGCGCTGTCGTTTGCATTCCACAACGGGTATATACACGGGTGGACCAAGGGAAACATCTACACGGGCACGGGAAAAGTCTTCTGCGTGCCAGGACTGAACTGCTATTCGTGCCCGGGTGCAATCGGCGCCTGCCCGATAGGCTCTCTTCAGGCAGTTCTTGACAGCGGTAAATTCAAATTCTCGTGCTATGTGCTCGGATTCATCGGAATTGTTGGCATACTCTGCGGCAGGCTTGTCTGCGGATTTTTGTGTCCTTTCGGGTTTATCCAGGACCTGCTTAACAGGATCCCACTTAAAAAGAAAGTTAAGAATCTGCCGGGGCACAAATACCTCAGGTATCTGCGCTACGTGATACTGATAGTGTTTGTGATAGTCCTGCCGATGACCGTGCTGAATGTCGCGGGTGTGGGACAGCCGTGGTTCTGCGAGTATATCTGTCCGGTAGGTACACTTCTCGGCGGGATACCGCTTACAGCCGCCAATGCCAATCTTGCCGCCCGGATAGGACCTCGCTTCATCTGGAAGGCAAGTCTTCTCGCAGTGATACTGATACTGTCGGTATTAAGCTACAGGCCGTTCTGCAAGTATATTTGCCCGCTGGGGTCTCTGTACGGGCTTTGCAACAAGGTTTCCGCATACAGATTCAATGTGGACCAAAGCAAGTGCATACAGTGCGGCGCCTGCCAGAAAAGTTGCGGAATGGACATAAAAGTCTGGGAGAATCCAAACTCGACCGAATGCATACGCTGCGGAAAGTGCAAGGCCGTATGTCCGAACGGAGCAATCAGCTCGACATGGGAATCGGCAGTTGAGAGACTTAGGAAAAAAGACGAGATCGACCATGCACCAGACAGACATTTCTCGGCATGGAAGCTGATATCGGCCATTATTATATTTTTGGCAGGCGCAGCGATGGCGGGCGGGTTCGGATATCTCATATGCTACTATACTTCATCCGGCATGATAGACGGCATGCTCAGCCTGATAATGTACATACTGCTGTACCTGCCGGCATTTGCATGCGGTGTGATGCTTCTTATCTTTGCGATACGCTTGTTTGAAAGCTGCTCGGACCGCAGTGCCAATGCCGAACTGAGACAGATGGCATTTGTTACCTCGGCGGTGTGCGCGCTTATTGCGATACTCCTGCCGCTTGTGTATGAACTTCTTATATCCGCGTTCCTGTCGCGCGATATGTCAAAGCTGTTTGCCGACTATTTTGATATGTTCAAGACATTCGGGCTTGTATTTGTCTCATCGGTGGTATTGCCTCTGATAGCCCTTCCGGCGCTGAAAAACAAAGCCTCGGAGCCGACGAGCGAAGATCAGGTTGCGAAAAACGCAGATAAAATATGTGAGGACAAGAAAGAATAAAATGAATTTCTTGAAATACTACAGGAAAAAGCGCGCCGACAAGGATATCCTGCAGGAGAATTTCTTTATAGAGGAAGGAATTGCATATCTCGGCTACAACGCGGCAGGCAAGGAGGACATAATAAACGCTTTCAGCGTAAAGGGTTATGAAGTCCTTAACGAGGAATTTACCGATTACATAGATATGCTTCTTCCGCACGTACCGAGTAAAATGCCTCTTGCGCTTGAAATTTCAGGCTGCTCTTTCACCGACGAGGAGGAGGAAACCATATGCGACGCCATATGGAATCATTTCCATATTATCCTCGGAGAGATAAACAACAGGTTTACAAAATACCACTTCAAAATGCTGTGGTTTTTGCTTAGCATGCTTGCAACCTACCTGCTGACCACTTTTGACGGGGTGCAGACGGCCGACTATCTCAGGGAGCTTCTGTACATCCCGTTCTACTTCTTCGGGTACAGGCTCCTGGACTATGCGGTATTTGACTATTATCCACTTCTGACGGAGAAGAGACAGTGCGAGCAGATGATAGGGATGAAAATCCTGTTCGCGGCGGATGAGGATGAAGATGCAGATACTCCGGAGGACAAGCTTGTCGCAAAATACAACACCGAGGCCAGACGGAATCTCGAGGAGGCAAGAGAATACTCGTTCAAAAACGTTCTAGACGATTTTGTGCTGGAGGACGGAATAGCGTATCTGGCCTGCAAGATTGACAATACCGCGGATGCTATCAGAAAAGCGGCAGTTTCCGGCTATGAACTTATTACGGCGGGACTTGAAGACTACATCGAGTATTTTTCACTGATTGTTCCCAGCAGGTGTCCGGTTATTATGGAAATAACGAGAGACAATGCCGACGCTCAGGAATTCACGCCTGAGGAGCAGGAATTGCTTAGCAGGGCGATAAGGAATCACTTCAAGTTCAAAATGGTAGAAAAACAGGGCAAGATTCAAGAGAGTGTCAGACGTATTGTCGGTTTTACGCTTGCTACCGCTATAGTAATTTTTCTTCTTGCCTTCTGTGAAAAGCTTATTTCGCCGTATACCCAGGATTTCATAGTGCTGCTTTTGTGGTTTTTCGCAGATTATCTTGCCGAGTTTGTTCTTATTGATTTGAGACAGACGATAAATGAGAAAAACAGCTGCGCGCAGATGCTGTGCATGAAAATCACTTATACCAAAGATCTGCAGTCGGCAGAGGTCAGCAAGGAAAAACTCAAGGAATACTGTGAGGAAATTATCCGCAACTGCGAAAACTGACATAACAAGAATGAAAAACAAAGCCCTGATTACCGCTCAAACGAGTAATAATCAGAGCTATTATTTGGTTTAATGAAAACCGGAGGAATGACAATCAGGCGTTCCTTGCCTCAATCTCCTGGCAGATCTGTGCGTAACGGTCTTCGTCAAGAATGTATTTTTTCTTGTACAGCAGATAAGACGCAACCATAAAGATGAAGGGAATGACCGTAATGAAAGCGAGCATTCCGGCTTTCTGACCGGGCTGTACCTGTGAAAGCACGGTGGCTATCTGGCTGAGCTTGTCCGCTTCGGTTATAGTGCCGAGATTTGCGCTCTGTTCGAGAGCGGATATCTGGTTGGAATACTGGGTAACGCCGAATATGATGTAGGTGAGAGATACAATAGCAACACATATTGCCGAGCCGAGCTTTGTAATGAAAGGACGGACGGATGCGATAATTGCGTCGTCGCGCTCGCCGTTTTTCCACTCGTTGTACTCGACCGTGTTGATGATGGAGATCATCATAATAAGATAGAATGCATAGAAACCGAAGTTGGCGAACATGTAGCCGAATGTGATTATCCAGAACTTGAGATTGCCGCCGGGCAGAAGAAGACCTGCAAGGAACATCACACCGTAGCCTATCCCGGAAACAATCAGCATTTTTTGCATGAAGGGTTTGCGGTTGATTTTCTTGGCGATTGCGGGGTAGAAAATCATAAGGAACGCAGTTGCTGCCATACCGACCGTGGTAAAGAGCGACCACAGACCGCCTTCGTAGCCGAACTCGAAGTAGATGTACATCGAGCCGAGGCCGTTGAGGCAAATGTTCTGTCCAACCTGCTGGAGAAGGAATATGAGAGCTATCCAGCAAAGCTGGTCATTGTTTTTGACAACATTAACAATCTTTTTAAAGCTTACCGGAGGGGGAGTCTCCTTTTCGTAGCTGCGGTCCTCTTTTACACCGAAGATGGTGAAGCATAGAAATGCGGGCGCCAGTATGCACACGATGAGAGCCACCTTGCCGTAGGCATATGCCGTATTGCCGCCTATAGCCATCGCACCGACGGTGAACATGGGGATAAGAATCGAGGCGAGAGTTCCGCCTACGCCGGCGAACAGGTTTGTCCTCGAAGTGAACTGGTCGCGCAGATGCGCATCCGTTCCGAGTGAGGGAACCATACCCCAGAATGAAATGTCATGCATGGTGTATGTTATGGAATACATAAAATAAATGAATGCGAAGAACCACACAAACGCATTTCCCTGAAGCTTTGTGTTGAAAGCCGCATACACGACAAAGCTCGTCGTAATAATGCCTATTACGAGCCATGGCTTGAACTTGCCCCACTTTGTTCTTGTGCGGTCGATGATATTGCCCATTATGGGGTCGTTGAACGCGTCAAATATTCTGGCGCCTACCATGATAGCCGTAATAGCGGCAAGCTGGCCGGCCGTAAGCTGGCGGGTAAAGAGTATGTAGGTCAGAATAAAGTTTGTGAAGAGCTGGTAAATCATGTCTCTTCCGACTGTCCCGAGAGGGAAGAACCACAGATTTTTCTTGGTCTGTTCGTTAGTCATAGCTTTTCCTTTCAGATTAGTATTATATATTGCAAGAATTGGCCGGCATTACATTATTATGCCGCCGTTTTCATAAAAGTCGTTTATCATCACAAGTCCGGCAGCCCTGTCTTCCAGAAGACGGTTGAAGCTGCTTTTTGTTATTTTTGTCTTGTGCCTTGAATCGACGCCGCGGCCCATTTCCGCGCTGAGCATGGAGAGGCAGTAGTCATTGTCGAACATCCTGCCGTAGAGAACTATCTCTTCCGGGTCCGCGATATAGATTACGCTTTTTAAAGCGGATGCCAGCGAGATTACGGCGTTGATGACAATCTCACTGATGTCCGGATCGCCGCATTTTGCAAGATTGAATACGTAGTCAAGTCCGGCATCGTCGGGAAGCTTTTCACCGCGCGCCGAAAGAGCCTCGGCGGAACGCTCCATTATGGCATTGGGTGATGCCACGGTCTCAAGACAGCCGTGTTTGCCGCACGAACAGAGCCGCCCGCCTTTGCTGACCACCTGGATATGGCCGATTTCCGCACACTGTTCGGAAAAACCGTGCCATATCTCTCCGTTTATGGACATGGCGGCACCGATGCCGTATTCGCATCTGAGAAAGAACGACGAACTCCTGACGCTTTTGGAGAGAAAACTGTCGGCAAAAAACAGTGCCCTTACGTTATTCTCCATCACTGCGGGAAGACCCGTATACTCTTCAACCTTTTTTGCAAGGGGATAGTTTTCAGTGTCAAGCGCGCCGAAACTGCTGCATACGGTCCTGTGGTCGGAAGAGAGAATGCCTCTGACGGCGATACCGGTTCCGAGCACACAGCCGGTTTTGCCGCTGACGCATTCTTTGAGCGAAAGAAGCCTGGCGCAGAGCATTTCAACAGTTTCGTCGGCTCTTGCGTTTGCCTCAAGCGGTATCTCCTCGGAGACGAGAACGTCGCCAGAAAGATTGACAACGGAGATAACGGCTTTTTGAAGGTTAATAAACATACCGAGAGCGCAGACCGAGTTGGGCTTTATTTTGAGTTCTATTTCACGCCGACCCTTGGATCCGGTGCTGAGCGACTGCCCCTCTTCGAGCAGCCCCTCCTCAATCATTTCACTGGTTATCTTGGTGATTGCGGCCGGAGTAAGCTTTAATGAAGCGGCAAGACGCTTACGCGACAGAGAACCTTCCGTGCACAGAAGACGTAAAATGCTGCTTCTGTTGGCGCGCTTGAGGGATATCATATTGTCGCCTTCAAAATGCTTCAGGAAGCATCAACTCCTTTCCGAATAAACTTGTCACGCAGCAGGATAACAGCTGCACCGGTTAAAACGGTAAAGATACCGGCAATCTTCAGTGCGGTAAGCTGTTCGCCGAGGAAGAAAACGCCAATAAAGCAGCTCAGCACCGGTATCAGCAGAAGATACAGCTTTACGAGCCATACCTCGTGCGATTTGAGGTATCTGTAGTAACAGTAAAAAATAACTGTCTGGGCAAGGGCGCCTAGTATTACCAGCAGCCAGAACAAGGGTGTGCCGGGAACGGATTCCGGCCTTACCGCTCCGGTTGCCGATGCACCGATGAACGACAGCAGCATTACAATGAAATTATTGTATGATGAAATTGAGTCTTCGTTTACATGACAGACATTCTGCGCGGCCTTTACCGCAAAGGCATTCGCAGTAAGAGCCGCAGCGCTGAGAATAAAGAAAATATCCCCAGCGTTGAAGCTCATGTCGCTGAAGTTAATTCCCATGACAAGAAATACGCCCATAAGCATAAGAGCGGTTGCCAGATAGTCAATAAGATAAAGCCTTTTCTTGTATACGATAACTGAAACAATCTCGGCCATCAGAACGTCTGATTTAAGAAGAGCTGTGCCGGTACTGAGATTTCCACCGGCATAGCCGAGGTTTGCACATATATCCTGCGCAAACCCCAGAATACCGATAAGCACCAGAAGCCATGTGCGCTTTCCGTAGGAAAACAGATTCTTTATTTCACCCGTTTTTACTATCAGTACGGCAAGAAATATCATCACGAAAAAGCGGATGATGAATGTGGTGAAAAATGCGGAACCTGTGGCCTGTACGCATATTTTTGATGCGGCGTAGTATATTGACCAGGATACTATCATCCCGGCCAGGAAGAGCGCGTCAACGGCCTTTTTGCTCATGTTTCCAGATTAAGGAACATGCTGCGGAGCATCTCGTCATCCGGAGAGACCGGATTGTTGGCCATGAGCGGATGGGCAAGACAGTCCCGGCAGAGTTTGTCAAGATCCACATCCCCGAGGTCGGCGAGGCTCATTTTAAGTCCCGCGAGCTTTTTAAGGGCGTGTATCTTCGATGCGAGTTCAGCTGTGCCTTCAAGACCTGCCTTGCGGCAAAGTTCTTCAAGCCTTTCATCGGCATTGATTTTCACAAAACTGTCAAGGGTGAAGGCGCATGCCTCGCCGTGAGGCATATGATAGTCCTCGGAAAGAGGATATGAGCATGCGTGGGATGCGGCTGTTTTGGAACGCGCAAACGACAGACCGCCAAGAAGAGCGGCATAAGCCATGTCGGTCCGAGCCTCCATATCCGTGCCGTCCAGATATGCCTTTTCCAGTACGGAAAGGATAATCCGTACCGATTCGGTCGCCATAAGGTCGGATACGGGCTGATGATATATGCTCCAGAAGCCTTCAAGCGCGTGCGCGAGCGCATCAAGACCCGTAATCATGGTGGTTTTTGGAGGAACGGAAGATGAAAGTACGGGATCCACAAGCGCAACGTCGGGCATGAATACCGGATTGTTGATTGTGCGTTTTTCGGTACCGTTGCTCATAACGGATACCTGAGTGACCTCTGAACCGGTTCCGGCTGTCGTAGGCACCGCAATAATCCTGAGGGACCTGTCGGGAAACGGCTTTTCGGCATGGTAGTACTTTTCGCAGTCGGCTGTGTCGCCGCAGGCGATGGCGGCTGCGAATTTTGCGGTATCCATGGAGCTGCCGCCGCCGATTCCGATTATGGTGTCGGCACCGGCACTGAGGGCCAGCTCCGCCGTTTCAAGCGCACCTGAGAGCTGGGGATTGGCCTCAACCCGGCTGAAAATGCCCTTAATCTGGGGGATTTCATCCATAATCCTCTGCGCTTCGGGCGCAAAGTGTCTTCCGCATGCGATAACCGCACTGTTTACCTTGAGCTCCGAAAGTATCTCATCAAGATGAGAGAATTTGCCCTGGCCGAAGTATATTTTTACCGGCTGGGAATATACAAAACTGTCAGTCATATATCGAATCTTCTATATCTGAGACCTGTTTTGCAAACTTGTGCATGTTTTCGGCACGCCAGTCCTCAAGGTCCTGGCACCATTCGGTTGACAGGAATGTCTTGACCATCTCAATTGCCAGCTCCGGACCTACTATCCAGCCGCCGAGGCACAGAATGTTTGCGTTGTTGATTGCGCGCGCCATTTTGGCGGAGTATGTGCCCTCGCAGGCAACGGCATATACGCCTTTGTACTTGTTGGAAACAACGGACATGCCGGCGCCGGTGCCGCAGATGAGAACGGCCTTGTTAAATGTTCCGTCCTGCACTTTCGGTGCAACGTCGCTGGCCACGCGGTAGTAGGGATGTACATCTTCAAGATCTGTTGTGCCCAGATCTTCAAATTCTATACCGGCTTCGTTCAGATAGCCTTTTATGGCCTCTTTTACGGAAAAACCGGATTTATCGCTGCCTATTGCTATTTTCATCAGTCTGTGCCTTCTTACTTGAGCTCGATGGCGGCCTTGGCCTGCGCAACGATGTCTTTTACTTCAAGCCCTATTGCCTTGCGGAGGTAATCCATCTTGCCGACTTCACCGAATCTGTCCATGAATCCTACGCATGTTACAGGGACCTTCTCTTTTGCGAGTGCTTCAAGCGCGGCGGAGTAGAGTCCGCCGATAACATTGTGGTTTTCAACGGTGACAACGGCACCGGTCTTCTTAGCCGATGCGATAACGGTTTCGGAGTCGATAGGTTTGATGGTATGTACGTTGATAACCTCGGCATCGATTCCGTCCTCCTTGAGGAGATCCGCCGCCTCGAGCGCGTCTTTGAGCTGGAAACCGGTTGCGAGGATGGTGACATCCTTGCCGTCACGGAGCTTGTCGGCCTTGAAAAGGTCAAACTTGTAGTTCTCATCGAATATTTCGGGCAGTTCTTTGCGGAACAGTCGGATATACACGACGCCGTTGTAATCATTGATAACGGGAATGGCTGCTTTGAGCTGAACAGGATCGACAGGCTCAAAAATAACCATGCCGGGTATGGAGCGCAGCACACCCATATCGGCAATGCCCATATGTGTTCCGCCATTGAGTTCGGAGGAGATTCCGGGGTCCGTGCCGACTATCTTGACGTTCATTTTTGCGTAAGCGATTGAAATTGCGACCTGGTCGCAGATTCTGCGGCTGGCGAAAGGGGCAAAGCTTTCAATCCAGGGCTTGAATCCGTAAGATGCAAGACCGGCGGCTGTGCTTGCCATATTGGCTTCCTGCACGCCGCAGTCGAACATCTGCTCGGGGAACTGTTCATAAAGGTTGCGGGTACCGCTTGCCTTTGAAAGGTCGGCATCGAGAATGCATACCTTTTTGTCCTTGGTCATAAGTTCTGCCATGCAGCTGGCATAAATAGCTCTCATTTCCATATAGCTTAGTTCCCCCTTATCTCTTTAATGGCTTCAGCAGCCTGTTCTTCGTTTATCTTGGCATTGTGGTTGCCGGCGCCGAGGTCTTCAATCCATTTGACGCCTTTGCCCTTGACGGTGTTGAGGATGACCATAGTGGGGCAGCCTTTGCCGAGATAGGTCTTTGCCTGCTTTACCGCAGCGGAAACCTGTTCGACATCGTTTCCGTCCTCGACTTCGATGACATTCCATCCGAAGGCACTCCACTTGTCTGCAAGAGGTGCGATGTCGTTTATCTTTTCGACAGCATCGTCTATCTGATACTTGTTGTAGTCGGTAAATGCTATGAGGTTGTCAAGCCTCTTTGCGCTTGCAAAGAGCGCGGCCTCCCAGATCTGTCCCTCCTGCGATTCGCCGTCGCCGATGATGGTGTAGATTGTGGCACCGTCACCGCTGAGCTTGGAACCGAGAGCGACACCCATGGCGCACGAGAAGCCCTGACCTAGCGAGCCTGTGGTCATGTCAATGCCCGTGGTAAGATTCATGTCGCAGTGGCTGGGAAGATGAGTTCCGCCCTGGTTGAGGGTGAGCAGCTCCTTCTTGTCAAAATAGCCTCTGTTGGCAAGAGCGGCATATACCGCGGGACCGGCATGGCCCTTGGAGCATACGAGCCTGTCGCGGCCTTCCATTTTGGGTTTTTCGGGATCAATGTTCATCGCCTCAAAATACAGTACGGCGAGAACTTCTACTATAGAGAGACAGCCCCCTATATGTCCGACACCGAGGTGTCCTATGCAAGTCATGATGTCGCATCGGATATCCTTGCATACTTCTTTTAAATCATAGCTCAATTTGTTTATCCTCCAACATTTATTTAATTCTTTTAATTAATTGAATTTTAATACCAGTGATAAGGCTTGTCAACGCATTTTTGTTGACTTATTATTCAGTCTGGAATATCTTATAATTAACAAGATTAATTAATTACCCTGGGGGCGTAATATGTCAGACTTTTTACCGGTATACATACCTGCGGCGGTAGGTACGTTTCATATGGAAACGGCGGATGAGCAGTTTGGAAAATCCGTCAGTCTTCTGAAAGGAGCGGATACAAGATTCGTGTGTCCCGAAGACAAACTGCTTTCTGTCGGTGCAATAAAGGAGTTCCTGTCGGATCTCAGACCGGACCTTGTTGTTTTCCAGAATCTCACTTTTGCAAACGCGGCATATATTTCGGAGGTGCTGAGGCTCTGTCCGGATTCGGATATACTTCTTTGGACGCTGAGGGAACCTGTAATAGACGGGGGAAGGCTCAGACTGAACTCGCTTACGGGTGCGTTTTCCGCCGCCAACACTCTTCACGCGTTCGGAAGAGAGAATTTTACTTATGTGTTCGGCGCGCCGGACGAGTGCGGGACCGTAAGGAAGATTACGGCCGCGGTCAGGGCGTCGGAAATCAAGCACAATTTGAAATCACTGAAAATCGCCGCTGTTGGACACACGCCGCAGGGCTTCGGATTCGGAAGAGCGCTTGATGCGGAAATGATGTCGGTATTCGGCGCTGAACTGCTTAGCGTGGAAGCAAGAGAAATAATAGAGACTGCAAAGTCCGTTACGGACGGCGAGTGCGTGGAGTCTCTGGACAAGACTACATGCGCGACCTGCGGTTTTGACGCTACACCCTGTGAAAACCGTACAGCGCACGCAAAGCTGTACAGGGCCTATACAAAGTTCATAGAGGATAACGGCATAGGAGCACTTGCCTCAAGGTGCTGGCCGGATTTCTTCACGTCATATGGCACGCCGGTGTGCGCGGTGCTCAGCATGCTCAATGATGACGGAATCGCAGCGGCCTGCGAAGCCGATGTCTACGGAGCACTTTCAATGTGGATAGGAATGCAGCTTTCGGGAAAACCGACGTTCTTCGGAGATCCGGTATCGCTTGACGAGAATGAAAACACGATTACATTCTGGCACTGCGGTGCGGCGGCATGTTCGATGGCAAGGGAGGATACCGGAGCGGTCGTCGGCGTACATCCCAACAGGAAGATAGGACCGGCAATGGACTTCGGATGCAGAGGATTTGGAGATGCCACTATATTCCGTATCGGCAGAAAGCCGGACGGCGGCTTTAGGTTCTTCGCGGAGGAAGGGACTGCGCTCGACAAGCCCAAACAGTTCACGGGGACCTCGATAGTAATCCGGACCGACGGTAACTCCAGGGACATTGTGGAAAACAGCGTACATGACGGTTGGGAGCCGCACTTCGTCGTGATACAGGGCAGATACGGTGAAGAACTGAAGATACTTGAAGAAATGTTAAACCTTAATAAATGACAAAAACCCGGCAGTTCAAAAAACGAACTGCCGGGGAATTTATAAGCATGAATTTTATAAGCGCTCCGAAATCAGTTTTTCCTTGTCCGTCTGGAGCTGTTCAACCTGCTTTTTGCCGAGGGGATAGAAAAACCACAGAAGCACAAAACCAACGAGGAACATTATTCCGGGAATAAGCACGGAGGAATTGTACATACCTTTGAGAGTAGTTTCCGAGAGGTTGGCGGTCGAGTATCCGATGGCCATAAGCGAGGCGTTGACGAATACTGCCGAGACCGCATGGCCGAGCTTGCGGATGAAAGAGAAGAGGGAATAGCTTGTTGCCTCGTCGCGCACACCGAGCTTGACGTCGTTGTAGTCGATTACCTCGGTGACAAGCGCCCAGCTCTGCAGCAGCATGACGGCATTGCCTATGCCGGAAAGAAGACCGCAGAGCAGAAATACCCAGACATTGGTGGTCTGAAGAAAATACAGCACTATCTTGAATGCGCCTGCGATTAAAAGACCGAGGGCGCATATTTCCTTTCTGCCGAACTTTACGACTAGTTTGCCCACAAAGAGCATCAGCACGGCAACCGGCAGGTACTCGCACACAAGGGCAAGGGTGGCAAATGCCGGCATGCCGAAATACTTGTCGGCGAGGTAGGTGTAGTAGCTCTGCGAAAAGACGGAACCGGCCAGAAACAGCATCGCGACAACCGAAAGAACAATAAACGGTCTGCTTTTGAGTATGTTCATGACTGCTTTTCTCGTTGCACCTTTTTCGCGCGCCTCCTTGGGAGCGGAGACGACTCTTTCCTCGGTCCATCTGTAGCAGAGCGTGTACGCTACGACCGACAGCGCGGAAATGATGATGACGCCTGTAATAATCTTCCTATAGTCCATTACGCGTACGCCGCCGACTTTTGAGTAGCAGAGCATAATGAGAAGCATTGCCGGCACTGTGCCGAGCGTCGAGCCGACGGAGCGGAATGTTGACAGGGCCGAACGCTCACGGTCGTCGGTGGTCATTACGGAGGCCATGGAGCCGTAGGGGACATTCATTCCGGTGTATATCATGCCGAATGCAATATATGTTATGCATGCGTAGACGAAGTAGCCGGTCGGGCTGAGCCCGGGGATTTTGACGAACATGAGTACCGTGGCTATGGCGAGGGGAACGGAAACACGCTTTATCCAGACCCTGTACCTGCCGTCGGAGTTGACGGGAAGAGTATCGACGTACGTTCCCCACATGGGGTCGTTTACGGCATCCCATATTCTGGCGACTATGAAAAGGACCATGACAAGAGCGATGCGTATCTGGAGGACGTCGGTGTAGTATTTCTGAAGGACACTTGCAATAAGACCGAAAACGAACTGCATGCCGAGGTCGCCCATCATATATCCGACTTTGTTTTTTGTGGTTATTCCGGAGGTTTTCATCAGAAGGGGCCCCTTTCAAAGGTCGTATTTAATAGCAGCTCTCCGTAGCACTGACGTGGATAAACATATCTGCTGCCGTCCGTGTTGAAATGACGGAACTTTCTGTCTTTGCTGCTGAAGGCATCCCAGCCGGGATTGCCGGTGTTTATGAATCTGACGACGGAGTCAATCATCTCGTCCTTGAGCCTGTAATCCGCATCTTCCCAGGGACGCCAGCACTTTTCCATGTTGCCGAACATGTACCAGAGATCGCTCGCGTGATATGCCTTGTATTTGTTGCCGGGCAGCACTCTGTCAAAGTAGTAGTTGTACACTGGACTCATACCTCTTTTTTCGCGCCAGACGGAATAATTCTTCGCCATGTTGAATACGACGATTGCTGCCATCATGTCCTGGGAGGTGACTCCGACCATGAGAGGAATGTCGAGCATTTTGCCGTGCTTTTTTATCCGGGCGGGTTTTTCGGGAATCATGACACCGTCGATTCCGGGAGACAGCAGATGAAGGTTTCCATCCTTCTCTTTTGTTTCCCACCATGCGCGCCACAGAGTCTCCGCGGGGACTTTTTTCATCTCGGCTTCCGTACAGCAGCCGGCGGCCTTCATTACCTTATCCCAGAAGGGTTTTGCCTCATCCGGAGTGTAGCCGTCGCCGAACTGCGGGAAGAATCCCGCTCCCGACATAAGTACGGCGCCTTTGACCAGACCTTTGAGGCAGTCGGTGTACATGAGCTGGAATATGCTCAGAGCGCCTGCCGACTGACCGATAAGAGTTATATCCTCAGGGTTGCCGCCGTAATCGGCGATGTTGTCCTTCACCCACCTGATTGCGGTCAGCTGATCGTAAAGGAAGAAATTTTTGGACCTGTAAAGACTGAACACGTTGAGACGGTACGAGATAGATACAAGGATAACTCCCCGTTTTGCGTACTCAAAACTAGTTCCGCACGGGTTCTCGCTCTGCTTGCCGGTGAAGAATCCGCCTCCGTGAATGTAGATTAGCACGGGGCATCCGTCTGCGCCTTCAGGCGTTATTATATTTAGAGTGAGCGGACTTTCGGCGTAATCGAATGTTTCGCCGGGCCTGAACTCCTGGGTGTAGAATCGTGCCGAATCGTCCGTGTAGGTGTTGAGCTGCGGAAATTCCAGAGGCTTTTTCGTCGCATCGAAGACGCCGCCGAAATCTGTTACTGGAACCGGATATTCGAAACGTTCCGCCGTTGCGTAGGGTATGCCCTGAAAAATACGTCCGTCTGTTCGGACTTCGCCTTTGACGTCGCCGCATTTTGTCTTGATTGTTACGGTTTTCATTTATTGGTATCTCCCTTCGCGATGCCCTTTGTCTGGTTGACAAGTGTTATGCCGGTGCAGACCAGTACAAGGGCGGTAATATACTGGACAGGACTGATGGTTTCATCCAGGAATATTATGGAAAGAATTACTCCGAATACAGGAACTGCGAATGAGAATGCCGTAATCCTGCTTACAGGGTTGTATTTGAGCAGCAGTCCCCAGATTGTATATGCGGCGGCGGAAAGCAAACCCAGATACAGCATCAGTATCCAGGCGCTGCCGCGTTCGGGACTCAGTTTCCCGCCCGAGGCAAGGGCGATGGCCACCATGACAAGACCGCCCAGAATGAACTGCCAGCCGCTCAGGCATACCGGATTTTCACGGTCGGAAAATCTTTTCATGCAAACGGAGCTCAAAGCGTAGGAAACGGTTGAGAGAATAAGGGCGCCGTCACCTTTTAAGGTGAATGAGAACTCAAATGAATCCGTGAGATTGAGCACGATTATTCCGGCAAAGCCTAGTACGCAGCCGAGCAGCTTTAACAGGGTAATCTTTTCCATACGGAAAAGAAGGGCAGAGATAAGTATTGCAAAAAAGCAGCTCATGCCGCTGATAATTGCACCCTTGGCACCGGCGGTGTTTGCAAGGCCGATATAAAAGAATACGTACTGGATGATGGTCTGAAAAAGAGCAAGTATGACAACCATACCCCAGGAACTCTTTTTGGGAACAAGAGGCCCGTGAGAAAGAAGACTGCCGAATACCACTGTAAGTATTCCCGCAAGCGTGAACCTTATGCCTGCGAAGAGAATTATGCTCATTGTGTCGGAGGACGCTATGCCGAACAATCTGTAGCCTATCTTGATGGCGGGTGTTGCGCTGCCCCAGAGGAGACAGCAGAAAAGCGCCAGAAGACAGATGTTAAGAGGTTTTGTGAAAAGTTTGGGGTTCATATGTATCTCCTAGCCCGGAAGGGCGCAAGTGTATTACAATACGGGATTTTTAACAATGCCTACGGATATGTAATTGCGGAAAAGCGCATCGATATCGCTTCCGTCGTCCACATCGGACGGGCTGACAACGACCGCGCCCGGTTTGGCGGATAGTATTCCGGGACCGGGGCTTGTTACCGAGTAGTTGTCGATATAGTAACTGGTCTTTGCAACGCTGCGGCCGGTCAGTATTCCCTGCACTTCGCCGGGACTGCAATTAGGGAAGTTGACGTTATAAAGGCAGCCCGGGGGAGGAGGACTTGAAACAAGATCATTCGCGATTTGCTCAATATATATGTCCACCGCCGAATAATCATGTCCGAACTGCTTTGAAAAGGCTATCGAGGGGATACCGAACTGAAGAGCCTCGAAAGCAGCTCCGATTGTTCCGGAGTATGCAATGTCGAAGCCGGCGTTATAGCCATTGTTTATTCCGGAGAAAAGAAAATCCGGCATAATGTCCGAAAGGTAATGAACAGCAATCTTGACGCAGTCCGCGGGAGTCCCGTCGACCGAATAGGCTTTTACGCCACGGATGCCGAGATCGGTCTGTTTTGCTTCAAACTCGCGAAATATTGTGAGTTTCTGGGACATGGCGCTGCACTGGTCACAAGGCGCGGCAACAATTACTTCGCCGAACTGCGAGGCAACGGCGGCAAGGCGCCTGATGCCTTCAGATTCGATGCCGTCGTCATTTGTTACTAATATTCTCATATACCGGTTGTTCCTTTGTTCTAGAGCTTTTTCTGACATCAAGTATAGCAAAATACTAGTATTATCTCAATCTTGATTAAGTGCAAACAAATAAAAACGGCAGCGCCCTTATGTGTGTTAACCGCTGCCGTTGGTCATATTATGATTTTGAGAATGCTTTAATTATCTTCTGCGTCTGTCTTTGCCGGAATTGCGGTAGTACTCCGCCTTGTCCTCGTACATGGCCTGCTCGGCATCCTTTATTATGGAATCCATTTCCGTGTCGGTCTTTTCCCTGAGACATATGCCCGCAGCCACATTATATCCGGCTGACTCCACAGCCTGTTTCATGGATTTAACAAGTTCCTCTATCTCGTCAAGAGACTTGTTTATGCCTAGAGCGACGAACTCGTCACCGCCGATTCTGTAGGTGTTATCCTTGCCGAACAGATGCTGCATGACCGAGGCTATATACTGGAGCATTTTGTCTCCGGCCTCGTGACCCTTGGTGTTGTTGAGCTCATGAAGCCCGTTGGCGTCGACGTAGATGCAGTAGATGCTGCTGGAGTTGAGTATGCTGGACCGGTCAAGATACAGCTGATATGAATATCTGTTCTTGAGCCCCGTCAGCTGGTCGTTTTCCGCCAGGAAGCGAATCTGATGCTCAAGGAAGTTTCTCTGAATACGGTTGTTCATCGAATAGGTGCACAGTGCAATGCTTACAAGACCGAACACGATGGCGTTGGTGATATCCGAGCTTACAGTGGCGGGATCCTTGAACTTCAAAGTCATTATGATAAAAATAATAACGGAGGATGCGATGAGAACCCACATTCTCCATGGCCTGTCGGTAAAGACCTGGGGAACAGCGAGGAGAAGAGCTATGAATGTGGCGGCTATCTCCTTGGGACTTAATACTGTTCCGAGCGCGATGCCCACGGCCAAGAGAACAAACGAGAACAGGTAGACGTCGATGGTCATAGCGCGGATGTTTTTGCCACCGTAGAATTTGGCTATGTACCATATAAGTACCGTTACGGCCAGACCTATGGCATAGATGATTCTGTACGGTGCCAGCGTGGAAACGAACAGGGAAACAACGAACAGAAGGAAGAAGACTACTGTTGCAATTGTGGAGAAAAGAAGAACGGTTCCACGGTTGCTTTCCTGAATTTTATCCTTGATTTGAAGGTATGAAGCTTCTTCAACTCCTCCGCTTAATATTATGTCTCGAATGTTTCCTTTTCTTTTCATTGTTGCCTCCGTATTGTGTGAAAAAGAGTATGATTATTGAATTAATTATACTGCCGTAACGTCTGCTTTTTCAACAGAATAAGTAATTAATGTGTATTATTTTTTGTTTTATTTTTCGGCTGATGCATTTAGGATTGAGTACTGCATCCATATGGTATTTTGACTTGACATAAGCGCCCTTTTTGATAGAGTATTTTATTTAGTACAACACATGGATGAGGTAGCAAATGATGTATAAAAAATCCTCAAAAATATTTTGGATAGTTCTGATGCTTGCCCTCGCGATACTGTCCGGATGCGGGAAAAAGGAAACGACTAGCATGCCGGTTCAGAATCATGCTCTAGTATCTCTTGATGACGTTGATTTGTCTGAATTCACATCGGATAAAAAGGATGAGACTACCGCGGTTGACACAAGGAACTGGAGCCCGCGCGGCAACTATACATTTGTTCTTGCATCTCCGGGACCGAAGGGGATAATGTCCGCATTGGTAAGGGTCGATTCCGTGGATTTCCCGGCGGGGGAGGCAAATGTCAGCTATGTCCTTGCGTATGACAGCGACAAGGCGGTAAATTCAAACGGACTGGTGTGCTGTCCGATGACAGTGAAGGAAAATGCTGACGGAAGCAAGGAGATAGGGATAAACATTGCGGGCGTCATGTATCTTGAGTTTACCGGAACTTATTCGTCAAACAAAGGGACTGTCACGATTGACTCGGTTCGCTACAATCTCAAGTCAGAGGGATAATGCGAGATTGCTTTCCGCATTGTTAACCAAATATTCATTGAAAAATATCTGAAGATATATTACTTTGATATTAAAGAAGGCTATGCCTTATTTCAACAATATACTATGGAGGACAAATCATGGCAGTTTTTAAAGAAACTCTCGGAAAAGACTTCCTGGAGAAGTACAACGGCGTTGAGCTCTTTAAGGAATTCACACCGGCTATAGCAAAATTACCCAAGCTTGTTTATAAACCCTATTACAACAAAAAAGCCGGCGAAGTAGTTGAAACATGCATAAAGCTCGGCCGCTGCACCAGAGAAGAAGCGGAAGCCTTAGAAAAAGCATTCAACGAGCGCTACGGCGACAAATAATTAAGAGCAAGTCGTCCCAAATGAAACGGGGGTGCTGCCCTTCCGGCACCCCCGTTTATAATGAATAAAATAAACGGCTTAAGAAGCTTTCGAAAACCATATTTGTTATGGCGTACGGAGCAAATCCTACTATTGACAACTGTCCGTTTTATGGTAAAATATCTCTTGCAATTCGATAAGGACGATTGGCGCAGCTGGTAGCGCATCCGCTTGACGTGCGGGAGGTCACAAGTT
>R27__coassemble_665_pt1 | contig 19952 bp, 15 predicted proteins | sample R27__metabat2_low_PE_023 | metagenome-assembled genome bin R27
GGCTGAAACCGTACCTTCTTTTAATGTAAGATTTCCGGTATTTTCGACACCGGCTGCATAATTCGTGCTTGTGGCTGAAACTGAACCTTCTTCTATTGTGAGAGTGCCGGTATTGATGACGCCGGTTCCAGATTTCGCGCCTGTGGCTGAAACTGTACCTTCTTCTATTGTGAGAGCGCCGGTATTGTTGACGCCGATTGCAGAATCCACGCCTGTGGCTGAAACCGTACCTTCTTTTAATGTAAGATTTCCGGTATTTTCGACACCGGCTACATAATTCGTGCCTGTGGCTGAAACTGTACCGCCATATATTGTAAGTTCGTTAGCATTGACGATAGCAACCGCGTGCCCATTGTCGCTTCTTCCAAAAATTTTGGCCGTACCACCTATAGAAGCTAAACCTTCTTGTGAGTTCCTTAGTCCGGCTGCATATCTGTTTGTGCTACTACCAGTAATTGTTCCTCCATTAATACTGATGCTTCCGAAATTATGAACACCCCTGCCTATACCATCAATACTAGCCCCGGAAATAACAGCATTTCCATTGATAGCAGCAGTTCCGTCTACTTCATTTATTATTCCATCTCCATATGAATCCGAACTGCTGCCTTTAATCGTGCCGCCATTGACTATAAGTCCGCCAAAATTATGGATACCGTATGAAGAGCAGGTGCCAGAAGCATTAATTGTGCCGCCATTGACTGTTAATTTTCCATTTAAGTCATTTACTATTCCTACATTAGCTCCATTCGTTGACGAAGCTGATCCCGTTGCATAAACAGAACCGTCGTTAATAGTAGCATCCCCACTAAAAATAAATATTCCTCTAATAACAGCTCCTATGTTATCAGCAATGGTCCCGATATTGCCCTTGTTAATTATTAAAGAGCCGCCATTAATAAAAATTGCATAATTGCCGTTAGATATAATACTGCCGTTTGAACCGACACTGTCATTAATAGTCAGCTTAGCATTATTGCCAACCGTAATATAATTGTTTCCCAGGCTTAGTGTTCTTCCCTGCAGATCAATAACCAAATCCTTTAATACACTGACATTACTGTTTACTGCAAAGTTATCAGTCAGATAAATATCACCGCCATTAGTAGCATAGGATATCAAATCAACTTCATTATTGACCGGATTTGGATCATGAGCATAAATAACATACTCGACGCCATCAACAATTACAGTAACAGTTTCATCAAGGAACGGATTGTCAGATATCATCTTCCATGCGCCATTTTCATCCTGAAAAACTCTGATAGCATTCTCGTTAGATGATATCGCTGATTCGATGTTTCCCTCATAGCCCAACGAACTGAGAAGTTCATTTAGGAAAACTTCTTCTCTGCCATTTACTGTCGTCTTTCCATCAAAGATAACCCCGTATTCCGGCGTTTCCATAGGTAGTGTGCCGGTTTCAAGGGAAGATGTTGTATCAACTGTTCCATCATTCTCACAGTTCGTATCAGCATCTAACTGATTTGCGGTTTCTTCTGCTTCGGAAAAGTCCTCATCATTATTGGAATCTATGATTTCCTTTGTCTCCTGACTGTTATCAGCTTCTGTTGTCTGGTTATTCACAGCATCTATAACCTTGTCAGCTGTCTCTGTTTCCGTGCTTGCAAGCGGCTCTGCTGCTGTCGGAAGTTCCTCAGCATATATTTCTTCGGCATATGAACAAGTACCAGCAAACAAAAAACAAATACAAACTATGGCAACGGAAAGCAATATTCTGATTCTTTTCATGTATTCCACCTCCTTTCCTTAGTAATATCTACAAACCTATTTTATAAATTATAGCACAATTTATAGGAAATAACCAAAATAATATGGAGAACGTTGGTTGGCATTTGTTATCTCCGCCAAGTAAAAGGAGCTGCCGCAAAATGATTAGTTTTGCGCAGCCCCCTTTATCTCTAAACACTTCTTATTAAAGATTATTTTAAACACCCTTATTTTTACAAAAAAGATTGTCTGTCCAAACCTTTAAGTTTCATCCGGAAATCTGCTTTATGCGGCATTATTATGCAACGCCCCCATTTTCTGGATCTCCTATGCATACAGTGTCTGTTCTATTTCATCGGCGCCGCATCCGGAGTTTTCTCCGCCTCTGCGGCAGCTTTCCTAAGTGATTCTAGTTCCGCCGCCATGTTTTCAAACGCGTTCATGTTCATAAGAACCATTTCGCCGTAGCCGTATCTCGTAACATATATGGGGCCTTTATACAGGGCGCACATCGTGGCGACGGCGTTCGTATCTCTCAGTTCCCTTATGGGTATTATCTTGGGCATTTCCCTTTCTCCTTAAACTTAAGCTTCAATTATCCCGTAGCCGTAAATCCTTGCGTCCGTCAGGGCGTATGCGCCCGTGCGGCAGCAGTCCCCGGAGTTTCCCTCAACCGTGTATACGTAATTTTCATCCGCCGACTGAACTACGCCCACATGGTCGGATATTCCGTCGCACTGCCAGTCGAAGAAGATGATCATCCCCGCCGAAACGTCGGCCGACGGTCCTTCAATAAACGCGCCCTTTTCCTTGAACCACGAAGCCCCGATCTGGCAGTTGTCGAATTTAGGAACGGTTCCTTCGTCTATGTACCCGCACTCTGATGCGCACCATGAAACGAAGCAGGCGCACCACTCGACTCTCGATTCGTAACCGTACCACGACCAGTAGGGCTCGCCGCCTATGTTGCCTATCTGCGAAAGTGCTACGCCCACAATGTCGTCAGTCGATGAAAAGGAATAAATGACCGATGAAAACATTGCTTTATACTCATCGCCGAGGAGCTCTTCAAGGGCTCTTTTTTCTTTGGCCGAAAACCCGAAATATTCAGCCGCATCGTAAGGATCGGAGGCGCTTACGTTTATTTCAAGAAGCTCCGCCGTCTCGCCCCCGAAGTCGGAGGGCAGGGCGTCGGCACCCGTGCCCGAGGTTACGGCTTCGTCGGTGCTCACGGTCCTTACCTCACAGCTTACCGCGTTCATCGCCCAGAAAACCTCTTTCAGGACTTCCCTTTTCCCTTCGTTCATCGTGACGCTCTCGCCCGTTCTGGAGTTTAAAACCGCGTATACGGCAAGGACCTCACGCCAGGGCGCCCTTGCACCAGTTACCTTCACCGCGTCGTAGGTATACGCTCCCTTTATTTCCTCAATTTTTTCTGAAAAGTCCGCGTTTATGTCCCTTACCGCGTCGGATACCGTCATATCGGAAAGAAGGGTGGAGTCCGACGAAAACAGTATGCCCATCGGAGATAAAAGAAGCTGCGCCATTAATGCAAATACAAGGATTACGGGCAGCACGGGCGCAAGTACGAAAACAAGCTCCTTCATCAGTTCCCCGGCTTCCATCTTCACCTTGTATTTAAGTCCGGATTTCTTATCTTTGGCTCTTTCCTTCCGTATTATCGGAACGGGTTTTCGGGCGCTTTCGCCCTCCTTCTTTTTGAACCGGGGCACTTTCTTGAAGGCGACCGAGTCGTCCTTTTCCTTCAGCGCTATGTCCCGCGCCTCCCTGGGCTTCCGGTCTTTCCGGTTCTTTTCTGAATACCCCTGCTTCTTATCTGAGTATCCTTTCCTGTCATAGGAAAACACGCTGTTACGGTATGAGTATAAGGCGGCCTTCCGGGCGGATGCGGAGGCTCCGGTCCCGCCGTCCTTCGCTTCGTAATCCGAATTTCTTTCGGGGGATACAAGCCCTGCTTCCTTTGCCGTCTCGGCGAGTTTCACGGCCGCATCTTTAGCCGTTTTTGCCGCAGCGAGTGCCTCGTCCGCGGCTTTTTTAATAAGCTCCTCGGTCTTCTTCTCGGCGTACACGTTTGCGTTTTCATTCCCAGTGTCTTCGTCGTACGCAATATTTTTAATTTCCGCGGCGCTTTTTTTCGCGGCGTCGGCCGCCGCCCTTTTAAGCGCATCCGCCGCCCTGTTCCCGCCTTCTTCAGATACTCCCGCATCAGCAAACGGTTTATTTCCTTCTTTCGGGACATGCGAAGAGTCATACGGTATGTTCCCTTCTTTCGGGACACGCGAAGATTCATACGGCCTGTTTCCTTCTTTCGGGGAACCTGCCGCAGCGTACGCTGCCTTTCCTTCTTTCGCCGGCCGTTCCGCACCATATTCGGCATTCTTTCTCTCTTTTATGCCCGACACAAATCCGGCAGTGCCGGGTTTAAACTTAACGGAGGCTTTTCCCTTATCAGAGGGAGAAAAATTATCCTTTTTGTCCATTTGCGAACACTCCCTCTCCCGGGCGCGTGGTCATAAGCGAATACAGCGCCGTACCGGTCGGAAACTCGTTTACGAAGGGGACGATTGAACCGCCGTAGCGTATGAGTCCGCTGCCGGGCTCGGCGTTGGTGACAAAGTCCATCTGCTCTTTCGACAGGTTCATAAGCCCCGCGAGCTTCTCCCTGTCGGAGGCAGCCTGGGACAGCATGATGACAAACTCGGAGTTAGAAAGCATCGTGGAGGCCTGGACCGAGGACAGAAGATACTCGACGTTTTGCGTTATGGCCGTGGGGTAGGCGTTTCTTTTACGGAACTGCCGCCAGGCGCTGTTGAAAAACTCCGCGCTGTACTCGTTCTGAAACACCACATGGAACTCGTCTATGAACACGTGGGTTCTTTTGCCGCGCGCGAAGTTCTGCGCGACGCGGTTCATTATGGTATCGGTAATAACCAGCAGTCCCGCGCTTTTGAGCTGGGTGCCCAGCGCGTGGATATCAAAGGAGAGGACGCGGCGGTCGAGTGATACGTTCGACTCGTGCCCGAATATGTCGAGGGAGCCCTCGGTGTAGAGTTCTAGCAGAAGCGCTATCTCCTGAGCCTCTTTTTCCTTCTGCTTCATTAAAAGCGAGCGCAGCTCGGTCAGCGTCGCGACCTTGCCTGCCGCCTCGCAGTCGGTATAGAGCTTCGACACGCAGCGGTCCACTATGGACTTCTGCTTGGGTCCTATTCCTTTCGGATCTATCTGCTCAAGAAGAGAAAGAATAAACTGCGACTTAATGACCGTGGGGCTGCCCTCGCCGTAGCCCTCGGTCATGTACATGGCGTTGAGCCTGTCTTTGCCTCCGGCCGACATGTTTATTATCTGGCACATGCTTGGCGGAAGAACGCCCAGCATGGTCGAGTACTCGCCCTCGGGGTCGCATATGCAGATGTCGTCGTCCGTACCGAGGAGGATCTGCCATATGATGTTCTTGGCGCAGAGGCTCTTGCCGCTGCCCGGTATGCCGAGTATCATAGCCGACTGGTTCGTGAGGTTTTCCCGGTTGCAGATGACGGGGTTCCGGCTCACCGCGTTGTCGCCTATGTATATGCCGCCCTTTTCGCTTATCTCCTGGACTTTGAAGGGCATGAGCACGGCAAGCGATTCGGTCGTGAGGGTCCGGAACGCGTTTATCCGCCGTATTCCGAGAGGAATCACGCTTACAAGGCCGTCCGTCTGCTGATATTTCAGTACCGACAGCTGGCACATGTGCTTCCTCGCCGCGGCATAGGCGCTTTCTGTGCACTCGTTGAGCTTTTCAAGGCTCTCCGCCCCTATTAAAAGGGTCACCACCGCGAACATCATCCTCTGGTCGCGGGAGCTTAGGTCGTCCAGGTACTCCTTGGCCTCTTTTCTCTGCTGCTCCATGTCGTATGGTATGACGGCGGAGAAGTTGTTCTTCTCGTTCTGGCGCCGCTGCCAGTTGGTTATGTTCGTCTCGACGCCGAGCAGCTTCCTCTCGACCTCGCGCACCGCCTCGTCTGTCGGCACGGACACTATGTCGATCGACAGCATCGTGTCGTCCGTGGTCTCGGACAGTTCCGTTATAAGCGAGTCCTTTATGTACGAGGCAAAATCCCTGAGGTACAAAACCCTCATGTACCTGTTTCCCACCTTAAGGCAGTCGGCCCGGCGCTCTATGATGTCAGGCGCTATGTAGTCTATGGCGTTTCTTCCGTCGCGCATGAACTCGCGGAGCGAAAACCGAAACGCGTCCTCCTCGCCCGGACGGAATATCCCGTGGAGGATGCGGAGCCTCTCTTCAAGCGTAAGCGGCCTGAAGGTCGAGCCAAGGGCGGAGAACTTCACCGCAAGCTCGGCGCCCGCCCTGTTGAAATAGGCCCTCGCCTCGTCGGCCGTGGGCCTGGCTACCGACAGCGTCAGGTACTTTTCCTTTCTGAATCCCCCGCCGTTTTTGGCCTTTTCCTCGAAAAGGGCGTTGTACTCGCCCCGGAGCTTGTCGAGGCCGTCGCCCGTAAACTTCATGAAGGTCTCGCGCTCGAAGTCTGACTCGGACACCTTCCGGCCGGCAATCGTTAGCTTCGTGACCGCGCCCGAGTCGAGTGAGTTTAGAAGCTCGGAGTATTTCAGAAACATCGCCCTTTTTTCCTCGAGCGACGACACCATGTAGTTAATGTCGGTAAAGGAAAAGCATTTCGAGTACCTCACGCCGTCGAAGAATATGCCGTCGGAGTACATCGTCTTTATCCCTATAAGCGACCTCATGTCCTTCGGCACCCTGTAGCCCGATGCGTCGGTGCGAAGTATGTTTTCAAGTGTTTTTATCAAAGTAAGGATGCCTCCTCTAAGTAAAAAGATAGGTGTATATGCACATCGAAACTCCGCTGTACACCCGGGGCTCCAAAAAGGCGAAGCGGAATATGACCTTCAAAAACTCGGCCGCGTCCATGCCGTTGTATGTAAAAAAGCCGAGTGCCGCAAAGGGCGAGGAGGCCACTATGCAAAGCCACGAAAGAACGCTCAGCGGCAGTATAGGCTTTAAAAGGAAGTACACCGCGACCGCGAATACTACCGCAAGGCATGAGTACACCGTCTGGCGCATGCTCAGGCCGAAGAGGACCGACTCGAAGTAGCCGCGTATTTCCCTGTTTATCTTAATTTCCATATATATAAAAATCTCCTTTCACCCGAGTGCGGTCATCTGCCTTGTCACGGCGTCGGACATCCTTATGCAGCCGCAAAGAATCAGCATGTTGAATATGGTCTCGCCGAGGTACTTCCACACCATGACCGCGGGTCCCGCGCCTGCGTCAAGCTTCGGCGGCGTCGCGGCGAAGGCGGAAAATATGAGGCACGATAGTATTATGACCGCGCCCTCCATGCACACGCCCGCGTAGGATTTGATAAAGCTCAATCCTATGAAGGCCGTCGGCTCGCCCGCAAACGCCGCGAGCGGCAAAGGCGCGAGGGCCGTGTACATGTATAGCCTGAAGAACCTTCCGTACACCGTGAGAATAAGTGTAAGCGACAGTATCCATATGACGAGGGCGCCGAGCAGGCTCACCGCCCAAAGCGGTATCGACTCTAAAAACGAGCAGTCCGAAACCGCCTCGGATATCTCGCCCGGAAGCTCCAGGGCGGAGGGCGAAAGCGCGCCTTCCATCAAAGATTCGCACACGCCCCTCACTATGTCGCCTATGGCGTCAAGAAGCTCCGTGCCGTAGGTTACGGCCGCCTTGGCAAGCGCGAAGCGGACGAAAAGCCTTATCGCCGCCTCGGGTCTTTTGAGTTCGGCAAACGACGCGCAGCTTTTCATCACGCCCGCGACGAAGAACAAAACGAGAAGCGCAAAGCCCGTCGCCTGAAGCGCCGAGTTTATGTCTGTCACGATCGAATAGACTGCGCCGCCGCGGAACTTATCCGGCGACATGGAAACTACAGAGTAAATCTCGCCAAGGCTTTCGCTCCACCGAGCGAGGGAACTTGTAAGTATCCCCTCGACAAAGCTTTCAGATTCCAAGTGTCTTCACCCCGCGCGTAATATCAAAGGCCGCCCGTTATGAGCTCGAGTATCTCTTTGGCGAAGGTGATGACTATGCCGCCGGCAAGGGTCAGAAAGCCGTTCGACCTCTGCGACGGGTCGTGGGACTGCAAAGAGAGTCCCACCTGCACTATGCCCCAGCCGAGCAGTATGATGCCGACCGCGCGGATGAGCCCGAATATGAAGTCGGACAGGTTGTTTATGACCGCAATCGGGTCGCCGCCGTCGGCAAAGGCGCCCGCGCCGAGCATAAGCACCGTGAAGACCGACGCCACCGCCGCGGCCCACTTTTTCGTCATTTTCCTTTCCTTTTTCTTCATTGAACCAGTATCTGTTTTCCTCATAATCTGTCTTCTCCTTTTTCGTATCTTCCAATAAGTTCGTCGCGGCTTATAAACAAGTACGGAAGGTAGCGGCGGTTGTCCCGCCCCTTCAACTGCCCCGCGCTGTCGTAGGTAAAGCTCATGAAGCTCACCCTGTCCTCGCCGTGTGTAAACTCCCTTGCCCCGCCGTCGGATATAAGGGGGTAGTTTTTGTGCCGCGTCAGATTGTACTTGCCGTCCATCACGGCGTTTTCGCCGCGGATGAACAAAAGCGCCTTCGAGTTGTCTATAGTCCGAACCTCGCCCGGCGCCATGAGCTCCGTGCCCTGCCGGCTGACGCTCCGGCTGTACGAGCCGCCCCGGCCGGAGGACTTTGAAAAGCTCTTTACGTCTATGGTCTCCTTGCCCATGAGCTTCGACACGTACTCGTGCGTCGAAAGCTCGTTTCCCCCGAGGTACAAAAAGCTGTCGCAGTTGCCCACTACCGACTCCCACTCCTTGTCGAAGAGCTTTTTAAGCTGCGCCATGTTCTGGATTATTATGCTGACGCTTATGCCCCTCGACCTCATGGTGGCCAGAAGCTTGTCGAACGACGACGGAATCGAAACGTTGGCAAACTCGTCCATCAAAAAGTGCACGTGCAGCGGGAGTTTTCCGCCGCACACGCTGTCGGCCTCGTAGTAGAGGATCTGGAAAAGCTGGGTGTAGAGCATGCCGACTATGAAGTTGAAGCTCGTGTCGTTGTCGGGAATGACGGCGAACAGCGCCGTCTTCCTGTAGCCGAGCCTTCTCAGGTCCATGTCGTCGTGGCAGGTAAGCGAGGCGAGTGAGCCGAGGTCGAATTTCTCGAGATGCGACAAAAGCGTTATCTGTATGGATTTAAGCGTCTTGCCCGAGGCCGAGCGGTAGCTGTCGTAGTAGCGAAGCGCTATGTGGTCGGGGTCTTTTTTCCGAAGACGCTCGAACACCTCGTCGAGCACCGACGGCGTCTCGGAGTGTTCCTCCGACACGTCGCCGCACCTTATCATCTTAAGTACGGTCGAGAAGTTCTGCTCGTAGTCGGGCGCCTCGTGCTTCAAGTACAGCACAAGCGCCATCAGAAGCATCTTGGCCGTCTGGTCCCAGAACGGGTCCGAAGCCTTCGCGTCTTTTGGCGTCGTGTTTTCGAAGAGGTTGGTCACCATCTTCTGGGCGTCGTTGTCGTCTTTAAGGTACATGAACGGGTTGTAGCCGTCGGACCTGTCCATGTTTATAAGGTCGAGTACCTTTATCTCGTAGCCCTTGTCTTTAAGCATGGTGCCGGTGGAGCGGAGCAGTTCGCCCTTGCAGTCGAGTATGACCATGGACGCATCCGCACACTGCATGATGTTGGGCTTTGCGAAAAACCTCGTCTTGCCGCTGCCCGAGCCGCCGCAGACAAGGACGTTGAGGTTGCGCCCCGTCTTGTTTGAGTCGAGCGACAGCGAAACGCGCTCGGTGAGTATCTTACAGTTGTCGTCGGGCGATGTATACTTCTTTCCCATCGCCGCCGCGTCTGAAAAAGCCGCCGAGCCGAACTCCCTGCCGGGCCGTTCGTTCGAAGCGCTTGACGTAAGCACGCCGGCCGCCGCGGCGTACACGGCCATAAACGCGAGCACGCACTTAAAAGAGTCCTTGCATAAGCTTATTTTGAAAGGCTCGGACATGACTTTTCCCGAAAGCACTGCTTTTAAAAGGCCCTGCCCCATATGCGGCGCGCACTTGAGCGCAAGGTAGATGACGGCAAGGCCGCATACGGCTATGAGGTAAATCAAATCCTCACTGTTCTTCCTTGGCCGCAAGATGCTCCTCCTTTGTCGGCAGATGCCCGGCCCGAAGCGCCGCCATCGCCGCGTCGCGCTCTGAGCGTATGTCACGGATCTGCCCAATCACCGAAGGCTTCTGCTTTTTTCTCACCGACAGTATTTCTTCTGTCGGAGATAATCTGTCTTCTGATGCTGTCAAATGATTCAGCAGATCCTCCGTAGGGTTTTCAAGCGGTTTGGGCGGCTTCGTCTTCGAGCCGGGACGCTCGGCGTTTATGGTTTTAAGCTCGTTGGCTCTGTATTTCATCTCGAGGTCCGCCGCGTTTTTCTTCTGGTACTCGTCCATGTAGTGAAGAGTCGCAAACTCCGGTACCTTCAGCTTCATATCCTCAAACAGCCTCGTAACCTTGTAGGCGTCGGAGGCTTTGAATACGACGTCCGTCACGGGTTCGTACACGTAGGGGTCCTTGATCGCGCAAAAGTCTATGCCCCTAAGCCTTGCCTCGAAGGTGAAGCGCCTAAGATCGTCGTCGTACACGGCGGCTATCTTCAGCACCGTATCGCCGAGCAGCATCCTGCCCATCTTCCTTTTGGACTCCGGGCCGAAATACGAATTTTTAGCCTCCGGGTGCCTTATGGCGTCTATAAGAAGCTTCGAAAGCCTCAGCGCCGCGTCGCCGCCTATTCTCGCCGCCGTCTCGAATCCGTCGAGGGCTATTTTCGTCACGCCCTCGGCGGCCTCGGTCTCGTAGCTCATTTGTCTCTCCTCTCTATAAAGCTCTGCCCGGTCTATAGTCGATACGGCCGGGCAGATTGTCCGTCAAAGGTCTCCGGTAAATGCCTCGTGGTAGATTAAAACGCCCGAACGCTCCCGTATTTTCAGATCCACGGGCATCCTCGTGAGGTTGTTGGTGAAGTTGCCGTTGCCGTAGAACGGGTACTGCACGTTGCTCGGCGGCACGGACATGGAGTTGCAGCTCCTGACCGAGTAGTTGCCGGTCGCGTACGCGTACTTTACCGACTCCTCCGCGCTCAGCTCAGACCCGAAGATATGCGTGAAATTCCTAACCGCGTCCGTAGAATTGGACGTGTACACCGACTCCACCGACGCCGAGTAGAACATGTACGACATGTCTGTCGCCGCGGAAAAGTCCCACATGCTGAGGTTCAGGCCGCTCACGCCCGAGAAGAACGAGAACATGTGCGAAAAGTCCGTAACCGAGGACGTCGTCAGGTTCCAGAACCCCGAAATCGAGCTTACCGAGGCGCCGGCGAACATGTAGCTCATGTTGGTGGGTCTGGCGCTGTACAGGAATGAAAAGTCCATGGCGCCCATGCGGCAGTTTTCGAACATGTGGGAAAGGTTGACGGCACGTGCGCCGTTTAAAAGTCCCGTACCGCTAAAGCTCCCGCTAAGGTTGGAAAATGCGTAGGACGAGTCGGAATTTAAGTACATTACCCCGCTTCCGTTTCCGGATATGACAAGCGAGTAACCGCTTGACGACTCCGTCACGTATCCCGTGATATCTCCCTGAAGATTGCTGTCAAGCGCGCAGCTTAAGACTTCCGCCCCCGTCGGGCTATAAAGGTCCGTAAACACGGTCTCGGTTATTGCCGCGCCGCTGGGCAGTCCCGCGGCGTACAGCCTGCTTTTTATGCTTCCGGCCGCGAAAGTCGGAGGCTGCGGCACTCTTATCGTATAGCTGTGGGTCGTGCCTGTACCCAGCGTGTAGTCGGGGTTGCTCAGCGCCGTCGCGGTGGCTGTGTAGCTGCCCTCGTTCACGCTCTCCGGAGCGCTCACTGTGACCGCGCAGCTGTCGCCGGGAGCGAGGTTGCTTACCGATGCCGTCGGCTTTTTGACGCTGCCGTCGTAGATAAAGCCCGACGCGCTCCAGGCAAGGTCCGCCGTACGCGGCAGTATCGTGTAGCTTATGGTTTTGCTGCCGGTATACAGGCCCGTGCCCGTGACCGTAAGCGTGGCCTGCCCGGCCGACACGTTGTTCGATGCGCTGATAGTATAGTCGCCGGGGTAGCTCAGCGCCGCGCCGTCGTAAGTTACCAGAACGTTCGGAATCTTTGCCGTGCCGTCGTAGGTGAAGGTCGCAGCGTCCGGCACGACATTTGCGCCGGATATGTCCCTGATCGTCCTGACCGTCACGGGGAACGAGGCCGTTTTCGTAACTCCGTTTTCCGTGTAGCTGACGGTCACCACGGGGCTCCCTGCGCTTGCGGCTGCGGGGCTGTAGGTGTAGGCGGTGACGGCTTTGGTACCGCCGTCTGTATATCTCGCGGCAACTGTCATGCCCGCGGGGTCTATCGTCTCGTTTTCGGTGTACTCGGTCACGTTCGGAAGGCTCGTGATGCTGATGCCTGAAAGCACTCTTCTTACCGTGACGGAAACACCGGTGCTTACCGTGACGCCGTCTTCCGTATACGAACAGCCGACCGACGTGTCGGTGTACTCGAGCGTGCCCCTGGCCCACCTTGCGTTTGCCGTCACGTCCTTTTCATAGCCGTCGCTGTACACTGCCCTGACTGTCGCGCCCGAGGCGCTGAAGTTCTCGCCGTGGCTGTAGACCGTTTTGTCGGGCGTGCGTACGATGCGAAGCTGCGTCAGTCTTCTCGTTACGGTTATAGGGACGGAGGCGGTCTTGGTCTTGCCCGCGCCGTCCGTGTAGCTTATAGTTACGGAGCTTTTTCCGTATGGAAGGGCGCTTCCGTCGTTTACGGAGTAGTCGTATATCCTTTCCTCGGCTCCTCCGTAGTACACGGCGTAGACCTCCATGCCCGTCGGGTCGAAGTTCTCGCCGCAGCCGTACGATGTCCTGTCGGGTGGGCGCCTTACGTCTATCGCGTAGAGCTGCCCCTCCTTCCAGGCGAGGGTCATGACCACGCTTCCGATCGTTTCGTCGCTTAAGTCGCGGCTCTGGACCGCGACGGAGACGCTGTAGTTTATGGTGCAGGCAGTTCCGCCTTCTATGAAGGGTATGGCGGCGACGCCCGCAATGCCCGACACGGGCACGTCGGAGCCCGCCATGTTCATTCCGAAGCTTTTGAGGTCCACCTCCCGTTTGGAGTAGTCCGTGCGGTAGTCTTCGAGCGTCCAGCCGTTTATTCCCGTTACGGTTACGGAGCTGACCGCGATATACGCGTCCGCGTTGTTTGTTATCGTGAGATTGTCCGGGGTATACACGTTTCCCGACGCGTCCACCTCCACGGGCAGCCTTGTCGGCACGCTCACGGATATCATGCCGGAGTCCGCGAAGCTCCCGGGCCTCATGGACAAAAGCGCCGTCAGGCAGAAAACGAGCGCCGGTATTATTCTGGATATAAGTTTCATTGTTTTTTTCGTATTGTTCTGCCCCCTTTCACGGTATTTCCTTTTCTGGCCGCGGGGCCGCGCGAATGTACGCGGTCCCGCCTGTTAAATGTGCGAAGATTATCTCAGCTGTTCCAGCCGATGGTGAATACGGCCGATGCGATTGTAGCGTCGGTCATGGCAGAGGACTGTACCGCGATGTTGGCGTCGTAGCTTATGGGCAGTTCCCCGCCGTTGCCGTCAACCGCGGTGAAGCCGGAAATGTCCGCAACGCCGCCGGCCGCCACGTTCTTGCCCTGGAGCTTGAAGCCGAAGGCCTTGGTGTCCGCCTTCTGTTTGGAAAAGTCTGTCGCGTAGTCGACGACCGACCATGAGTTGGCGCCGTTTAGTACGACGGATGTGACCTTGATCTGGCCCTTGGAGTTGTTGACTATCTTGAGATTGTCCGCAACCGTGACCGTGCCGTTGGCCGCGACGTTGACCGGAAACGCGGTCGGAACCGTGACCGAGAAGCTGGCGCCCGCCGTTGTGAGAGTTACGGGAACGGACGATGTGCCGCCCGCCGTGCTGATTGTGCCGCCGTCGGCGAATGCGGGCACTGAAAGTGCGAATACCATGGTAAGTGCGAGAAGTGCTGTAAGAATCTTTTTCATGTTTTTTCTCCTTTTTAATTGTTAATATCTTCAATGCTGTTCCACTTGAGAACAAACACCGAATCTATGGTTCTTATCTCCCCCGAGGGGATACCTGCGTCCTTTACGGAGTAATAAAGCGGATACTCCGAGTTTCCGTCGACGGGCTCGCAGCTTAGCGCCGTAAGCGCGCCCGTCGAATTGACGGTCTTTCCGAGCAGCGTCAGGCCGTCCGCGCCCTCCGGGGCTTTAAGGGTGACGCCGCAGATTTTGAGGCGCCCGGGCGATCTGTTTACTATCTTCGCGCCGTCCGCCGTGACTATCGTGCCGTCGGAGGCTTTCGCGTAGCAGAGCTTAGCCGGGACTCCCGCGGAAAAGGCCGCGCCTTTGGTCGTAAGAATCACGCTCGGCGGCTCGGCGCCGTCAGGGCTTTTAACCTCCTCGGCAAATGCCGCGCTCATGGCCGCAAGCAGGGCCGCCGTCAGTATGAACGCGGCCGCTTTTGTCAGTGCCCGGCCGGGCTTTTTAAGGCATGCTTCGCTCATTGCAGCACCGTTACGACTATCTCGGCGCCGGCTCTTCCCATAAGCGCGCCGGTCTTACCGTCGACGGCGTTGAAGTACGCGACGCACTCGTAGTTCCCCGCCTCAAGGTCCGTGGCGAGCTTCGCCTTTTCGACGGCCGAGCCCACCGGTATGAGCCCCGAACGGTAGATGAGCTCGCCGTCCGACTTGTATATCTCGACCACCTGCGGATAGATGTTTATGTCCTCGTTCACTATGCGAAGCGTACCTTCCGCGCTGCCCGTGCTGAACACGGGGTTCATGTTCATCGAGATGTTGATCATGCCCTTTTCGACCTGCTCGTTGAGAGATTTCTTTATAGCGTCGATATCCGGCGTTGCAAGCCCTCCCGAGGTTGCGTTTGCGTCCGTCGTAAGGTCGTAGGCCGCCGGTACGGACGCGTCTGTCTGCTTCCCCCTGCCGCAGGATACGAGCAGAAGGATGATGATAAGTATCACCGCGAAAATTATTGCGGCGATCTTTATCTTCTTTCTGGAATCGTTTTGGCCGTCTTTTGTAAAGACTGTTCCTGAATCTTCCATTCACCTGTCCTCCTTGAGTCTGAGTTTTTCCGGCTGGTAGGGTATCATCTGATACCCCTCCGGCATTTTTATCAGAAGTTCGGGGTTCCTGAACTTCTTTTCGTACTCGTTCATGGCCGTTTTCGAAAGTGAGCCCAGTTCCTCGCCGCGCCCGTCGCATATGAAGAAGGGCCCGAATATGATGTCCATCATCTGCCCGTCCTTGTTCTTGATTGCGCGGTTGGGTCTCATGCCGTTCACCTTGCCCTCGTCGTTGCACACGATGCACGCGTCGTCTGTAAAGGGGTAGTAGCACTCGATGTTGCCGTCGACGGCCTTCTGCATAGCCTCGACCGACACCCCTATCTTCATGGGCCTTGCGTATTTGCCCGGCTCGAGATAAAGAACGTTTATGGTCTTTTCCCTGGTTTTCTTCTTCCCGGTCTTTGCCTCAAAAGCGGGACTGCCCTTCTCCGGCACAAGTCCCGGGTCGAAGTCCACCTTCCCAAAGCCTATGCGGTCGCAGTAGTAAAAGCCGGGGGTGAGATTCGCGTCCTCCACGACCTCTACCACGTCCGAAACGGAGAGGCTGCGTCCCAGGTAGTTTTCCGGTGTCACGCCGCCCGCAAAACTGAAAATGCTGAACACGTCCTCGAGGTTCTGGGCGTCCGCCTTTCCGGAGTACACAAGGTCGTATATGGAAGCGTCGATGTCGCTGCGTCCCGTTCTGGCCATGGAACGGGAAAGGCTTTCAAAGGCCAGGGACTCGGCGTCCCTCTCCGGGTTAATCTGATATATCCTTATTTCCATTAAGCTTATCCGTCCTGTTTGTAATAATCGTATACGGCCACCACCGTCGGCATGTCCGCCGGCTCGTCGAGACCGTCGTCTATGAAATGTCCGTAGAAGTTGCTCACTATGTCCTCCCCGCCGTCGCGGAGAGTCCCTATCGCGAGGTTCACGGCGTCGACGTCCATGTTCAGCCTCTTTGCTATCATCCTCGAACTTTCGGCGTTGGCCTGGCCTATGCAGTTCGAAAGAAGATGCTCAAGGACGATCCTCTCTGTCCTCATCTGCATACATCCTCCTTCGCGCGGCCTGCGTCTCCAACTACGCGGAACGAGTCCTCGCCCGGAATAACTCCGAGTAGCCTGCCGCAGTCCCATGAAACGTGTATGGTCCCTATATCGTCGACGCCCAGTATCGTGCCCATCTCGCCGTACTCTACGGGGCAGGGGTCGTAGCCCATGTGCTCCATCATTATTCTTGAGCCGGGAGGGTAGCGTTTTCTTATGGACTCGACGTATTCGTCGTTGCAGCGCATATAAAACATCATCTCCTTGATTCTCGATTCCTTCTTGCATCCGTAAATAAGGAAGAAGAGCGACAACAAAAGATTTGCGCATCCCGCGACGCCCACAAAAATTGAAATAATAAGGCAGGCATGGTCGCAGGCTGCATCAGCTATTACGTTAATGGTCCTCACCTCCTCAAGCGAAAGACAAACGGTACCTGAATTTGTCCCTACAATTCCTAGCCCGTGGGAAAGGGCAAAAATATCACTCAAAACAAAAAAATTTTTTCCGGCTTGAAAGGACTGCGCTATTTCTGCTTTCTTTTGTGTTATGTAAACCGTATTATGTAATTAAGCGTAAAAAAGAGCAGCGTCTTTCGAAGCTGCCCCGAATTGCGGTTCCGTCTTAATTTAGTTTTTGAACTAAATATTAAATTATATATTTTTAGTGCAATTTACTGATAACTGTGATATATTTTTATTATAGTAGAACATGGAAATCCCAGAGAAACATTAAGGCCGTTTTGCGGCGGAATCTGCTGAGAAATCAGTGAATTTTAACCCGGTTTATGTCCGGTTATTATGCCGGCGGTATTATTTGTTGCTCACGGTTTTTTATTTCTGTCAGAAAATGGCTGCCAGGGGCTCGCATGCCTTGCGGCAGCGGCATATTTTTCCTGCAGACGACGATTCTTGAAGAAAGGAGGAAAAGTAAAGACGTGAAAAGAAAAGCTGTAAAAACAGCATTTGCCCTACTGCTTCTTCTTTGCGTGTTCCTTATCGGCGTATGCGCATATGCGGAAGAAATACCGGAAGATCCGCTCGCTGCGGAGCAGTCATCCGGGGATGCGATTTTGGGCGGGGACGAATCTTCGTTTGAATTTGAAACTGAAGAGTCGCCTGTTCCCGGCCGGACACTTTCCGATGACAACGGCATCGTGCCGAGCGAAGATGACGAGGACAAAACCGCAGCCGAAGCCGGCTCGGGCGAGTCTTCGGATGCTCCCGAAGCATCTCAGGATGCGGTTGCGGACGTCTACTGCGTATGCTTTGACGGAAAGGAAACCATAAAAGGCGGCGTGGAAGAGTATTTTTCGGAAATAGTCAGAGCTCTCGGCTATGAGGGCGAGATTCAGTCCGTAAGGTCATCCGATGAAAGCGCAATCCGCGCATACCAGGACGAAAACGGCGTCTGGAAGGTCATTTCCGACAATTCTTTCGGCGATGAAACCCTTACCGCTGTTATAGGCGGGACGGAGTATGTCATCAGTGTGCACGACCCTTACGGCGTAGCGGCGAAGGACTTGGACGACGTAACAACATACATTAACGATGGTGTAAACTTTTACCTTGACTTCTGCGATACGAATAATACGGTTTCTGTCCCTGGCTGTGATTTTCCTACTTCAATTTCAATAACCATCGACCTGAACGGCAAGATATTAAACATGGGGGCCGGCCACTTCTATTTCGGCACAGACTGTACTGTGACATTCACGGACAGCTCCACGGCAAAGACAGGCAAGATTGTATCAACGAACTGCGGTGCTGCCATTATGCAGCTCAAAAGTGGCGCCAAGGTTATCCTTGACGGCGTTACTCTAGAGGCTACAAACAGTATAAGCGATGTTAGTTGCATGTGTTTCAGCTGCCAAGACAATTCCAGTGTGGAAGTCAAAAACGGCGGTAAAATACTGTGCTCTTCGACAAACGGGCAGAACGCCGAATGCGTCCGAAGTACCGGAACCGGTGTTTCTGTCACCGTAAACGGCGCCGAATTATCTGCAACAGCCTCAGGCGGCTATAGTGCGTACGGAGTATTCTCAGGAAAAAATAACGAAATAGTTTACAGCTGCGACGTTACGGTTATTAACGGTACCATTACGGCGACATCCGATACAGATAGTTCATCGCAGCTCGCGGCCGCGATAGAGCTATTGGCCGGTACTGTAAACGTTTCCGGCAGCAGCGTAATAAGCGCAAACGTAACCGGCACTTCCACGTCCGTTTATTCTATTCAAAACTATTCTGCCGATACGCCGTCCGGTACCCCCTGCATCACAATCAGCGGCGGTACTATTACGGGAAATATACACGCAAAAAGCGGATCCGTTAAAATTTCCAATGCAAAGGTAAACGGAAATGTTCAGTCCGACAAGGCCTCCAATAATACCGTGTCAGTTTCCGGCGGCACCGTAACCGGCGACATCCTGGCAACAGCGGGATCCGTTAGAATTTCCAATGCAACGGTAAACGGAAATGTTCAGTCCGACAAGGTCTCCGAAAAAGATAATAATGGTGAAATAGAGAATGTAATATATATCAGCGGAACTGACGGCAACTATGCCACAGTGAACGGAAATGTACTGGCGCCAAACGGCCGGATATACGTTGTATACGGCAAGGTGGACGGAAACATAACGGCCGGTAATGCTGATAATGCTAATGTAGTTCTTCTGTATTCTGCAGTCGGCTCTCTTGATGTTGACGGCAAAACGGCTTTTACCGTTGAAGGGAAATCAGTATCCATAAACACCTGCACAGTATATGCAAATGTCAGCGCAAAAGGCGGCGATGCGAAACTATATAGTTGCGGCACTATAAGCGGAACCGTTACGGCCGTCAATGGTAAGGTAACGATGTCAGGCTGTACTACCACCGATATTTCCACGCTCGGCAGTTCAACTGCGAGTACCGATAACCGCGTAAGCGGCAAAGCCGTCGATATTTATAATTCCAGCACGGTTCACGGCAATGTCGCGGCAACCGAAGCTGGAACCGAAACGACCGACTCCGGCGCAAGTGTCAACGCCAGCACCATAGACGGCAACGTCACAGCAAATGGCACGGTGAATCTTACGGGCGCCACTGTTACAGGAAATGTTGAGTCCAGCGGCAGTGCTGTCAACGCCAGCACCATAGACGGCAACGTCACAGCAACGGGCGCGGTGAGTCTTACGGGCGCCACTGTTAAAGGAAATGTTGAGTCCGGCGGCAGTGCTAACGTAAGCGGCGGCACTATAGGCGGGCTTGTCAAATCAACAAACGGCAGCGTGTTCCTCAGCGACGGCTGTGAAGTATCCGGAAACGTTGAGGCAAACGGCGGCACGGTTTCAGTCAAAGGCGGCGGCAGTGTAAGCGGATACGTGAAAGCAAGCGGAAACGTACACATCGGTGAAGCCAGCGCGGGAACAGTGCCAGCAAGCACCGGAAGCGTTGGCGGCTCTGTCAGTTCAGGCAGCGGCAGCATTAAGGTAATCGGATACACGGACAGCAGTAAGAAGAAACACCCGAGCACCGTGGGCGGAGACATATCTGCCTCTGGCGGGACCGTTGAAGTCACGCAGTCCGAGGCAGGCACCGCGGGAAGCGGTAATATCGTAAGCGGAAAGAAAGTCATCATCAAAGACAGCGATGTAAACGCAAGCGTTTCGGCAGGCCAGTCAGGCACGACCATTGACGGAAGCACGGTAACCGGGAATGTCGATTCAACCTACAATGCGGCAATTACAGGCGGCAGCACGGTTAACGGAAACGTTTCCGGCAGCAGCGGAGCAACTGTCACGAGCAGCACCGTTAAGCACGGCGTGTCTTCAAGCGACGGCACTGTTAATATTTCCGGCTCTGAAGTCGGCACCGCACCTACCGGAGGCGCTGACCCCGATATCGTTTCGGGCACATCTGTCACTGTAGACGGCAACAGCACGATTAACGCGCATGTCAACGCAACTGCAACTAACGG
>R27__coassemble_729_pt1 | contig 18505 bp, 14 predicted proteins | sample R27__metabat2_low_PE_023 | metagenome-assembled genome bin R27
TGACATCATAGAAATTCTGGCATCCGAATATTCATCGGTTTATTATATCGACCTTGCTACGGATGAACTGAATCCCTATACGATGAACGAAGAGACGGAGACCACGTTCGGCTCTGTCTTCCGCAGCGGCATCACGTATTCCGAAGCATATAAGCTTTATGTGGACAAACTCATCTACGGTGAAGACAAGCGGATGATGCTTAACGCGGGTTCCATAGCCAACATAAAGAAGGAACTGAAGAACAAAAAGACCTTTATTACCCGGTATCGCTCGGCCGACAACAAGTATTCCGAGATGAAATTCGTCAAGGTCGGCGGCGATGACGATGAGCCGAAGGCCGTTGCGCTGGGATTTGCCGAAAAGGACGAGGAAATCCGTCACGAACAGCAGATAGAAGCGGAGCGCCAGATGAACTTTGACATCATAGAAATTCTGGCATCCGAATATTCATCGGTTTATTATATCGACCTTACGACAGACGGACTCAACCCCTACACAATGAATGCGGATACCGAATCCGCGTTCGGTAAGATATTCAGAAGCGGTATTCATTATTCCGAAGCCTACAGGATGTATGTCGGCGAGCTGGTCCTGCCGGAAGACAAAGCAATGATGCTTAAAGCGGGCTCAATCGGAAGTATCATGCAGGAACTGAAGAACAAGAAGACCTTCCTTACCACCTACAGAAATTCCGAAGGACACTACTGCGAGATGAAATTCGTCAAGGTCGGCGACGAAGAAGGTCTGCCGTCCGCCGTTGCGCTGGGATTTGCCGACAAGGACGACGAGCTCAGGGCCAGGGAAGAGGAATCCCGAGTCCTTCAGAGAAATATAGATATTATTGAAATTCTGGCATCCGAGTATTCGTCCGTGTATTACATCGACCTGACGACTGACGAACTCGACCCGTACACCATGAATGCCGAGACGGAATCCGAATTCGGTCAGATATTCCGTTCCGGAATCAAATACAGCGATGCGTTCAAGCTCTATGTTGATTCCCTTGTTTTTGAAGAAGACAAGGAGAATATGCTCAAGGCAGGTTCCATCTACAATATTTTAAAGGAACTTGAAAACAAAAAGACCTTCCTTACCACCTACAGATCGGACAACAACGGAAATCCGAGATACTGCGAAATGAAGTTCGTCAAAGTCGGTGATGACCAGAACCCGTCCGCTGTTGCTCTGGGATTTGCCGATAAGGATGAAGAGATAAGAAAGGAAATAATCCGCAAGGAAAAAGCCGAACGAGATATGGCGGTTATCACGGGACTGTCGGATGACTTTGGATGCGTTGTCTATACCGGATACGACGATTTTAACGAGGTCCATTACCGCTTCGATCCCGTGTTTGAAGAGCATATTCCGGGATGGTCAAACATCACCAATTTTGAGGAAAGACTTGATACTCTAACGGATACTCTTATTCATCCGGACGACCGGCAGATGTTCTATAACGCCACAAGGCCGGGAGTAATCAGAGCTGCCCTCAAAAACAAGAACGTGTATTTCGTTAATTTCAGACTTCTTGTCGACGGGGACATTATCTACTATCAGGCGAAATTCGCTAGAGACCCCCAGCATGCGGATGAAAACATTATCGCGGGATTCCACAATGTCGACGCAGAGACCAAGCGAGAGATGGAAGCACTTGAAAAAGCCGAAACGGCAAACAAAGCGAAGACAGACTTCCTGTTTAACATGTCGCATGATATCAGAACTCCGATGAATGCCATTATCGGATTTACAAATATGGCCATCAAATACAAGGACGAAACAGAAAGACTTACGGAATATCTTGAAAAGACCCAGACTGCAGGTGAACTGCTGCTGTCGCTTGTCAACAGCATCCTTGACATGAGCCGAATCGAAAGCGGCAGGGCCCGCCTCGAAGAAGACAAGGGAGATGTATATTATACCTTTGCGGATATAGACTCCACTATGCAGGAACTTGCGAAAACCAAAAACATTACGCTTGATTTCAAGGTAGAGGATATAACCGACAGATTTGTAATCTGTGATTTTTCAAGATGCGACAGAGTATTCATCAATCTGATCAGCAATGCCATCAAGTATACAAATGACGGCGGCTGGGTAAAGGTCATATGCAAGCAGCTCGGGAAAGCCGAGAACGGTTACGGACTTTATCAGTATACCGTTGAAGACAACGGAATCGGCATGAGCGAAGAATTCCAGAAGCACGTATTCGAGGAGTTCACACGTGAAAACAATTCCACTGTCAGCGGCATACAGGGAACAGGCCTCGGACTTGCGGTGTGCAAATCTTTCGTAACGCTTATGAGCGGAACAATCGAATGCCAGAGCAAGCAGGGTGTCGGCTCAAAGTTCATTGTAACAATACCGTTTAAGCTGCAGACAGGTGAGGAATTCGTTGACCCGAATGCGGACGGATTATCCGGAGAAACGGAAGAGGAAATTAGAGCACTGCTTGGCGGCAAGAAAGCCCTTCTGGTCGAAGACAATGAAATGAACAGGGAAATTGCAATAGATATTCTTGAAGATGAAGGAATTATCGTTGAAGAAGCTAATGACGGAAAAGCGGCAGTCAAGCTGGTACGGGACAAGGGACCGGAATACTATGATTTCATATTGATGGATATTCAGATGCCTATCATGAACGGATATGAAGCAACCAGGGAAATCCGCAAGATGTACCCGAATATATTCATTCCGATTATTGCCCTTAGCGCCAACGCTTTTGAGGAAGACCGCAAGGCATCGATTGAAGCTGGAATGAACGAGCACATCGCCAAGCCGATTGATGTTAAAAAACTTATCGAATCCCTGATAAAATATCTTGAATAAATAACACCTAAGCCCCCGGTGACGGGGGCTTAATCAATAACGGAGGAAAAGCGAACACCAGACTTTTGAAATCTGGTGTTCGCTTTGCAGTTGATTCGAAGCGGCTTATATGTCAGAAATCTATGCCTGCAACTTGTGCCATTCTTATGCACTCGCGAGCGCACTCTTCCGCGCCCTCCGAAGTGCCGTTTTTATGAGCATAGTATTCCGTGAGACCGGGCAGCCCCTGGTTTTTAAGATAATAAATCAGGCATATGGCCTCGGTCATAATATTGGACGAAATTGTGCTGTCGGGATCACTTTCGGATAGCTGTACCATTGCAAGACGGTAGGCATCGGCCTGACAGCTCAGCCGGATAGTCTCAACATCCATTATGGTTTTTACACCCATATCCTTAATGAGATCATAAAAGAAGTCATATGGTTCTTTGACCAAATCCCGGTTGAAGGATACCGAGAGTTTTTCAAGATAATCAATATCGGTGTCGATGCTCATATACGCATCGAATGTGTCCTTGTTGAAACCGAGTGAGTTGAGCTCATACGTTTCCACCAGTTTTCTGACGGATTTTCTGTAGTTCTGAACATCCGCATACAGATTCGAGTATTCCTCATCGGCAAGCTCGAGAAGACCGGCGAGCCTTGAGTAGCGCCTTCTGTACTCCGCCGGGATATCCACGTCGGACTTGTAACCCGTGTCGTGCTGGGTTGCCGCCCACATATGCTGCAAAAGGGTGCGGATCTGAATCTCAAAGCGTATCCGGTTGATTCCCGGATGCTCGAGATCATAATACAGCGATTTCGGAATGCTGCATATCAGATGGAGCGAGAGATAACCGAAGCTGTCCCCGGTCTGTATCGAACGTTTGTCATCGCTGTTTTCCTTGTCTATGTCAAACAACACGCCGATTTCCGCAGCGATCCTGTCAACGTCATGTGTATAATACGTAACAATCCTGGTACCGACGAGGTCCGTGAGGTCCCACACAGAATCGTACAGTTCGCCTTTGCGAACAAGCTTTCCCTCCAGACTCTTCGGATCCTTTACGCGTGACTCAAAAATGCAAAGGGGAATGTCTTTCTGCTTGATACAGTCCATTATGGTTTTGTCGGCAATCTCTTTTACAAGTTCATAATCAGAAAGATTTGTTTTGAAATCATCGAGTATTTTTTCATATTTTTCAATCATAACAGCAACCGCCCTTTTTCCAGCATTATTCAGTTCATATTTTTGCGCATGAATATGTACCGCAAAGTGCCGATATCCGGCACATTTTAATCCGTGACGCCGAGGTGGACGGCCACCTTTTCGCCGTTTTCCCACCATACACCGCAGATGTGGTAACTGCATTCATCGGCAGAAGAACGGTCAAGCTCGTTGCCCTCTCCGTCAACATAGCGGTCACAATCGGAAAACTTATAGGTTTCCCCGTTAAAAATAAGATCGCTTTGTCTGATGGTGAGCGCCGAACCGGCATTGGTGCACTCGACATTTACGCTGTCTCCCAAATTAATGAATTTGGGGAGAACAGTATCCATGGTGGCCTCTTTCAGTTCCGAGTCAATAATCAGATGGGCATCGCCCTCGAAATTGCAGGAGGACAAAACACACACGGCTCCCTCGCCGCCTCTGTTGATGAGATTGCCTTTGAACGTGCAGTTTCTGAATTCGATTTTTCCGTTTTTTCCGATAACAATCACATCCGTGCCGAAAGTGGTGTTTTCTTCAGTTGTCTCGGTGCCGGACAGGTCATACTCGACAGTGGTTTCCGGAGAGGTACCGGACGCTGAATCTGCATGAGTCTGGGTATCGGATGACGCGGCCGACTTGCCGCATGCACACAGAGAGAATACGAAAACGACCGACAGGAGTATTGCAAGAGCCTTTTTCATGGCGGGCCTACCTCCTAATAATTCTTGAAGATAAATATAATATAGAATATAATCAAATAAAAAGACAGCTTTTTTTGAGGCCGTCTACAGACACCGATGACGGCTCTGCGCATTTTTCGCGGCCGTTTTTTGCTATCCGGGGGGAACGCTTATGAAAATCGAAAAGACATATATTCCCTACAGGGGTAAAGAGGGATACCTGTATCTCGCTTTTTCTGACGGTGACGAAAAGCGGGTGAAGGAACTTATGCAAGGCATGTACATGAGAAACATCCGGTTCTGGTACTTCACGGGCAAGGGTGACAACATAAACGAACTGAACTATTTTCAAAGCCGGATGAATGATGCGTCGCTTGTGGTTCTTTTCCTGACAAAGAACTATGTCAGCGACACGTCGGCGAAGGGCTCGGTACTGTATCTGCTCAGCAAAAAAGTTCCCCTGATTATCTATGAGGCAGACGAAGGTATCAGCAGCCTTGAAATCGGCGTACCCGAATCGACACCGAGATGTGACAACCTTGAGGAACTTATCCGCTGCGAAGGATTTTCCTATGACCTCATTTCGGAAAAAAGAATGTACAAAATCATTAAACCCGGGGTAAAGTATGCGGCCGCGGCGCTGATAGCCGCAGCTCTTGTTGCCGCAGGCTCTTTTATATACGCGAAATGCTTTTATGTAGATCCCGGGGAAATGACGGAGATAAAGCTGAAGAAGCTGCCGGACGACATTTCGGAACTATCCGCGTATCCGAAACTGGAAAAAGTTATTATTCCGAAAAGCCTGGCTGAAGATGCCGGCGGACTGATGGAAAAATACACTGTCGTAATAGTAGAGGATTAGTTATGCAGGAGTATTTCAAACCGTATAACGGAAAAGATAAATATATATTTGTCAGCTATTCCCACAGAGACTCAAAAAAGGTTCTGGAGTATATTGCTCCGCTTAGTAAAGAGGGATACAGAATATGGTATGACGAAGGTATTCCTGCGGGAAGCGACTGGCCGCAAAGCGTGAGAGACCGCCTTTATGCCTGCGACACGGTTCTGTTTAATGCCTCGGCAGACTCCTATAATTCGGAAAACTGCTTCAGCGAGATATCCAGAGCGAAGGAAACAGGCAAAAGGATTCTTGTAAGGAAGCTTGACGATGCACCGCTTGAGGGAAAGTGGTCAGAGGTTCTGAAAAACGTTCAAACCGTCGGAGAAAATGAAATAAGAGATTTCCTTGACGATTCGTTTATAGGACCCTATGGTGATGATGAGGACCTGCCCATCATTACGGGCAGCAAGTTTATGCTGATTGCCTCTGTTCTGGCAATACTGTTTCTTGCGGCGTCGCTGTACTTTGCTTTCGGTGCAGTCAGGGGAGATTACAACGAAATTCTAGGCATAGAGGAGTCTCAGGTTCAGAGCACGCCGATAGTGAACTCCAAAGAAGTTGACGACGTGAATCTGAAGAATCTGTTTGAAAAGGACATAGAGTTTCCAAAGTCACATCCGGAAGTTGAAGAAGCGGTACGCTATGAGCTCGGGATAATAACTGATACTGGCAAAATGTCTCTGAAGAACGAAGAAATACCAAGCATTAAAGAGCTTTATATCTGCGGTTCGCTGGCCACCGACACAAGTGACAATATCCGCTACAATGAACAGAAGGGACGCTATGAACTGCATTCCTTGTCAACAACTGGAACGCTTACAAATCTAGATGATTTCAGCCAGTATCTCTATCTAGAAAAATTATGGGTGGTCTCATCGGACATAAAGAGTATTTCAGGAGTATCTGAACTTGTGCGGCTGGAGGAACTCAACGTATCAGGCAACCCCATATCTTCGGTTTCTGATATAAACGGCTTCGAATCGCTGACAGAACTGGATATCAGTCACACGGACATAACAGACCTGACACCGCTCGGCAAACTGAGGTCGCTTCAAAAAGTAACCGTAAGCATGGATATGGCGGGAAAACTTATTCTGGACAAGAATGCACGTTATGAGGTTGTCCTATCAAAGTGAACGACAGAAAGGCGGACAGAACATGATTAAAAACTACAGCGGAAACAGAAAACCCTTCGTGCTCGCCCTCCTTCCGGAGGATATGAAGGAAAAGATGCTGCCGTTTTTCGAGGCGCTCTGGGAAAAGGGCGTACCGCTGTGTGTTGAGGACGGGAAGAAATCGCTGTCATCAAAGGCGAAAAGGGCCTGCGGCGTGATAGCGGTAATATCCGAAGGCTTCAACAGTTCGTCAAATCTGCAGTCGGCAATTCTGGATGCGGAAGGCGCAGGTGCGGAAATAATTCCCGTGCTTGCTGACGGCAGCAAGCCCAATGCGATTATAGAGCGCATACTGTTTGCGAGAAACGCGATAGATGCGTCAAAATACGACATTAGCGGACTCGTTTCAAGAATCATGACCGCGAAAAGCATAGCGGAGCCGTTCATTACGGACAACCAGAGAGCAGCACAGAAAAGGATACGCAGGCTGATGATCGGGCTGGGTGCCGCAGCGCTTGTTGCCGCCGGAATATTTGTGATGTCAAACAGCAAGGGAACATCTGAAGCGGCAAAAAGGCGGGAGATAATGGACAACCTGAATCTCACAGAAGATGAACTTGAGAAGATTACCAGTTTTTCCCTTGTTGGGAACAGCGGTTTCAAGAAAGCAAATGTCCATGAAATAATAGTTGAATCCTGGAACGAGAATGAAAGGACCTGGTACTACAAGGAAAACGAAGAGGAAGTGGAAAAAGGCACAATCGCAGACCTTTCGTTTATAACGCTCATGCCGAATCTGAGAAACTTGACACTCGTGAACCAGACGGCGGAAAATCTGCCCGACTTAAGTCTGCTCAAATATCTAAACTGCGTCGAGATAATTGATTGCGAATTCAAATCTTTAGATGGGATAGAGAACAACCATATTGAGACTTTGAATATCGGGAATACGCCGTTTGAAAGTCTAAAGGAGTTATCAGGATGCACAAACCTCAAATTTGCCAACCTATGGGTTGATTCTGTCAGGGACCTCGAAGGGCTTACGTCGGAAAAGCTTCAGAATGTTACGATTAACGGCAATTCCCTGGAGACACTTGACGGAATTGAATGCCCTAGGCTTAAAGATCTGACAATCAGTTCCGACCGGCTCAAAGACATATCAGCGCTTAAAAACTGTCCGGAAATCCTGAGACTTACAATACAAGCGGAGAGACTGACTGACATCGGTGCTGTGGGCAGCCTGTCAAATCTTAACAGCTTACGATTAAATAACATGACAAATGCCACAGATATTTCATGCATTGAAAGCTGCAGAGAATTATCTGCAATTACTCTTTACGACATGAGGAATCTTTCGGATTTGTCGGTCCTCGGCAAGTTACCGAAGCTCAAGGAGATTGATACCGACTGCGGTTTAAATAACCTTGTTTTTTTAAACGGATTGGGCGAGTATGCCTCGGAGGACTACAGAGAAGTGAAACTGGCTTTTCGCGTGAGCGACGGAATGACCGATTTTTCGCCGCTTTCAGCAATACCGAGGTATTCATCTCTCACAATATGGTTTGATGGTATCCGGGACTTTTCCGCAGCACAGAGGCAACTTGAAAACAGCCAGATTAACGAACTTTGTATTTGCAACGGAAGCAATATTGATCTCGGAAAACTTGACATGGTTAAAACGGCTTTGGAACTTAACAGTATCGGTGACCTGGAGGACCTAAACGGAGCAAGAAACGAAACAATAAAAACTCTCGAATTGCATACGGATAACCGGCTTAAGTCGCTGGACGGAATCGAGGGTTTCACTGCGCTCTCAAATATAGAGATTGACGAATGTGTCAGACTGACCGATTATAAGGCTCTGTACGAATACAGCCTAAACAATCTCAGCCTTTATAACCAACCGGTCCTGCCTGATTTTTCAAGACTTCAGTTTAACGATTACTGCAATATTTACATTGAAGGAGAGACCATTACCGACGTAGGGTTTATTAGAGAAGCACAAGCGGGAAATCAGTCTGAGGCAAAGATATCTTTAGATATATCGGGACTGCCGAATGTGTATGATTTAAGCCCTCTGAAATCTGTAAAGGGCAGGATGCTTACGGTCGGGCCGCAGCTTGAATCGCAGGCTGATGAACTGGTATCCTCCGGGAACTTCCTGTCCTACAAAATCGAGTACCGCGAGCTGTCGCGGCAGGACTTTGACTTTGAATTAATATCTTTCGAGGAACTGGATACGCTTATGCCCTCACTGCTCGAAAAAGTGCGCCGGCTGAATGTAATCGGTGACAGGATTGGCAATTTTGACTACGGCGGTGACGAAAAGGGTGTATATATTGAAAATATAGACGGTACGAAGACTTATGTGGGTGAAGGGCCGCTTACGGATTTCACAAAACTTGCGATGCTGACAAACCTTGAAGGGCTGGATGTATCCATGCAGCCGCTTGAGAGCCTTGAGGGGATAGGAAGTCTCCGGAAGCTGAATCATCTAAATATAAACAACTGCGGGGACATATATGATGTTTCACCCGTATTTGCGCTGACCGGTCTGAAGGAGCTGTGGCTTAATGACAGACTGGAGTCGCTTGACGGTATAGAGAATCTGTATGCGCTTGAATTTCTTGAACTGACCGGGGATGCGGTCGTTACGGATCTTACGCCGCTTCTAAAACTGCCGAATCTCAGCACGGTCATAATAGATATAAACAGTAATAACGCCGAAGAGGCTCTTGCGAGCCTTGAGGGCAAAGATAATAAATTTGAAATAATTACGGAGTGGTGATTACTATGAGCAGCGGTCTGGTATATGTAAACAAATTTTTTGACGGACTAGAGATGTATGAGGACACCGTGCGCGGACACAGCTACAAAGCCTACAACCGCGAAGCGGTAAGAAACTTTCTGGAAAATGAGACCCAGGATAATGCCCTGGAGGTGTACCGTACCTTCTTTGACAGCTACAAGGTAAAAATGAAGGGCGAGAGCAACCCGTTTGTCGATCTGGTTGAAGAACTCCGGAACTACGAACGGACGGCGGCCACATTAATCGAAAAGCAGCGGGACCACTTTATTCATTCGGTTAACGTCTTCGTGACAGGCCTGTCCATTTTTGCCATGAACGAAAACTACAGAAAGGCATTTTCCGCCGCGATACCGGAGAAGGAATACCATAATGCATACTCAACAAAGGACGAAGAGTTTTTCTACCGCTGGGGTCTGGCAGCACTGATGCATGATGTTGGCTATCCCGTAGAGATAGCTGGAAACCAGATTACAAGATTTGTCAGATTTATAGCCGATGCCGACGGGAAAACGGAAAATGAAACAAGAGTAAAGGCCGAAATCAGATACACAAACTTTGACGAGCTCAACAGCATAATGAAGATTGCGGATGAGGAGACATTCACGAAAGCGTATCTTGAGGCCTACGGTTCGAGCAAGTACGCAGACCTTTACAAGCCTACGGACCTGATAGCCAACAGAATTTTTCTGACACTCGGCGCGGATATGGAAGAGGTCGAAATTTCGCTGAACTATTTCGTTCAGACCATGGCCGAGACAGGATTTATAGACCACGGCTATTTCAGCGCGCTGATACTGCTGAAATGGTACGGCTACCTTATTCAGGAGGCCGGCTATAAAAGCGAATACTTATACTGGCCGGTGCTCGACAGCGCAACTGCAATACTGCTTCACAACTACTTCGGCAATGTGCTCCAGAAGGCCCCGTTCAATCTCGGACCCATGAATGCGGAGGACAACCCGATTGCGTATCTCCTTATTTTGTGCGATGAGCTTCAGGAGTGGAACCGCGAGGCTAAGGGAATAAAGACAAAACTGAAAAATGCCGCTCACGCAGTTCACTTTACGGTAAATGACAACTATATGTCCTCGACATTTGTCACGCGAAAAGACTTTCTGGATCCGGAGTTTGCAGACAGTAAAAAGGAAACCATAAACAGCAGACTGAATATATCCGGAATATTCCCGCTGGGGTTTGACATTGATAACGAATCGCTTGAAACCTTTATTCCGCTCAAGGAGCGTTTCAAGGGTAAAATGCCGAGACCGCTTCTTGAAAATGTTGAGATGCTCGCAATAGCGATTCACGAAAAATACAACGAGAAGCGACTTCGCGAGCATCCGGACGAGCCGCTTGAGCACCCGGATTTCTCCTCGCTGCCGGACGATATGAAGTACAGCAATCTACGCCAGGCAAGAAGCATTTACGAAAAGCTTGAGGAGGTAGGGCTGTGTCTCAGAAAGAAGGGCGAGCCGAATGCAATTACCGAAATCCCGGAAGAACTTGTCGAGATAATGGCGGAGCGTGAACACGATGAGTGGGTCGCGGAGAGGCTTGAGTCCGGATGGACACTCGGAGAAAAAGATATTGAAAAGAAAAAATCCCCATACCTTATTCCGTACAGCGAACTGAGCGAGGAGATAAAGGACTATGACAGGGATACCGTAAGGAATATTCCGGAGCTTGCATACACGATAGGGATGGCGGTTTATGAAGTCTGAGGGTCTTGTGCCGATTGTTATAGGAGTCAGCGGGCATCGCCAGATACGGCAGGATGACTATGACGCCATCTACGGGTCGGTACTTTCGGAGTTGTCAAAAATCAAAAACGATTATCCGTCATCGCCAATCAGAGTTCTGACTTCGCTTGCCTGCGGCGGCGACAGCATCTGCGCGCTTGCCGCACGGGAGCTGGGTATCCCGTACACGGCAGTTCTGCCGTTTGATGTGGACGAATTCAGGAAGGACTTCGAGGGAGATGAAAGAGTTCGGTTTGAGGAACTGTTATCCGGCGCGGACGATGTCTTTGTAAACCCGACTGTCGAGGAAGCCCGAAATGCTGACAGGGATTACTATTACCGCCAGAACAGCATATATATGGCAACGATGGTGCATGTGTTCATTGCGCTGTGGGACGGTTCGGAGGGCAGGAAGTTCGGATGCGGAACGGCATCCGCGGTGAGGTTTGCGCTTGAGGGCAGCTATTACCCCGAAAATCATATCGCGTCGAGCAACGAAAGCAATTCGTATGTAATACGAGTGGCCACACCGCGCAACGGCGGAGACGATGCAAGTGCCGGCGAGGTATCGTATCTGGGGAACATCAAAGGCGTGAGGGCGGCGCTAAAAAAAACCGACGAATTCAACCGCGAGGCAAGGAAAGTAACTGATGTAAAAACATATCCGCCTCTCGGAGAAGTATACGCCAAAGCCGATACGCTGTCTCAGAGGGCACAGAAAAGCTATATTAATACTCTGCTTACAACGGCCGTACTCGGAACACTGATGATTATGACCTTCCTTTTATATGACAACCTTGACATGGTTGTGATGCTTATGGCGACCATACTCGTTTTTGCCGCGGCATTCCTGATAATACGGAAATCCGAAAAAATAAAAAGCCATGGCAGATACATAGAGTACAGAGTTCTTGCCGAGACAATGCGGGTGAGGGATTCCCTGAGATATGCAGGATGCGAAACGCCGCTTTCATATCTCATGAACCCGACGCTTCAGACGGATATGCTCTGGGTGATGCTTGCGTCCGACTCGCTTGATACCGAGGGACGGAATACCGAAACGCATGACATTAAGGATATCTGGGTAAAAGACCAGATGTGCTATCACGCATCGGCACATGTCAAGAGCATGAAAAAAGCTGAAGCCAGCGACAGAGCGGTAGCCATATGCACGTATCTTACGGCGGGACTGTATCTGGCGGCACTTATTTATGAGATCAGGATAGCCGGACGCGGAGATTTGTCCGGTGAGACACTCAGAAAAATTATTAAGATTACTCTCGGAACACTCTCGGCGCTTGTCTTCTTCATTTCCGGTTATTTCGGCAAGCTGTCCGTTGAAAGGCAGTCGTCCGACAGTGTCAAGATGGAGAGCTTCTACAAGAAGATGTACCGTCAGCTTGAACTGAACGGGCAGGACAATGAAATTCTGGAGTATCTGTCCCGGGAGGAACTCAACGAGGTCAGTAACTGGTGCTCATACAAAATTGAAAACCGTCCGAGCATAGATGTATGATGCCCGGCTTTCACATGGAAAATGGTTATGCCCCGCCGGCAGGCGGGGCATAACCATATATAAAACGCATGAAAAGTCTATAGAACCATGATAAGAGTTCCGGCTCCGATTAAAACGCAGCCGATCAAAGATTTCACATTGAACTCCTCATGGAGGAAAACAAAGGCGAGAATCAGGGTGATAACAACGCTCAGCTTATCTATTGGAACGACCTTGGAAGCCTCGCCGAGCTGAAGAGCTCTGTAATAACACAGCCAGGACGCACCCGTGGCCAGACCGGAAAGGATAAGGAATATCCAGCTCTTTTTTCCAATATCCGGCAACCCGGTTTGAGCATGGGTAATAAAAACCATGACCCATGACATAAGCACCACAACAACGGTTCTGATTGCCGTAGCCAGATTTGAATTCACGCCTTCAATGCCGATTTTGGCAAGAATTGACGTTAGTGCGGCAAATACCGCAGACAGTATCGCAAATACGGCCCACATATAAATGCCTCGATTATTATAAAACTTTGTCTCCCAGAATCTCTTTCATGTGGGCGGTATAAATCTGAAGGATATCCTCCAGAGGACCCTTGCGCTCTTTGGAAAGATTTTTTACTACACCATATTTTGCGGCGCTTGCGAACACCTTTCCGTTTGTGGGAATGGATGCCGCAAGATTAAGTTTGGCGCCGGCGGGAGTTTCGCACATTGACAGGATAACCTTGTTCTTGTTGGGATAGGCAATAATCTGATAATGCTCGGTAGCGGGAAGGGTAATATACTCCGCCAGAGAACCGGCGGTCGGTTTCCTGAGCTCAAAGTCACAGTAGTTTTCCTTGTCCCAGTTTTTCTCCATAAATTCCAATAGAGAATCGCGAGTCCATTCGCAATTGGTCTTGATAACTTGTCTGCCTTTCATAGTAGCCTCCGTATATATTGATAAAATGATTATAGCACAAGCACAACGGAATAAAAAAGATGCCCGGCCAACTTTTCTTTGATGGCAGGGCAATCTATGACTATATGTATTTGATGGGATTGACCGAGAAGAGGCCGTCCCTGTTGCAGTAGAAACAGATTTTCTGCACTCCGCTTATTTTGAATCCGGCTTCGGCATCCTGCTCCGGATAGAATTTGACCATTTGTATCCCGTCCTGGGATAGGGCTGCGGCGAAAGAGATATAGTGCTGCCGCGTCATTTCGTGATCAATCCTGATATAGTATTCATCTTCTACGCGAGAAATATCTACACAATGATTTTTATCGGCAGGTTCTTCGTCCGCCGGCGTCAGCTGTACTCCGTGACAAAGGAACACCGCTTCGCCCATGGAGTGAACAATGTTTCCGCAGACAGGACAAACATAAAATGATGAGCGGAGCATGTCTGCGGAGACATTTTCGTTTTTTATGGTGTTTCCGGACAAGAGCTCTGTAAGTGAGATGCCGAATACGGTGGCAATAGGTTCAAGCAGAGTGATGTCGGGATATCCTTTTCCAGTTTCCCATTTGGAAATGGTTTTGTCGGAAACGTTTAGCTTTCCGGCAAGTTCTGCCTGTGTCATTTTCTGCTTTTCGCGAAGGCCCTTTATATTAGCGCCGGTAACGTATTGGTTCATATTTCCTTCCTCCTTGTATTCTTATAATTTATAATACAAACGCAAGAAAATATTTGATACCTACGCATCGTAGAGAGCAATCCAAAAGTCGAAATGACTGCGGTCACGGTCAATCATGAACCGGGATTAACATGAATCATTATATGCTTTGCTTTGGGAAATGCTTTTTCGGTCTCGTCATGGACTCGCTCGGCAACAGCGTGGGCATCCACAAGCGAGCTGTCACGCGGAACGGATATTTCCGCATCAATATAGAAGGAGTTCCCGAAACGGCGGGTAAGCAACATATCCACGCTTTCAACCTTGTCTACGGACAGTATCAAGCGTCGTATTTCATCCTCAAGATCCGCTCCGCAGGAAGCGTCCATAAAGTCATCCAGCGCGTTGCGCATTATATCTATCGCAACTTTCAGAATAAACACGCATATTACAATGCTGGCGATAGGATCAAGAATCGGAAATCCGAGAACGGCACCGAGGATACCGGCAAATGAACCTACAGAGGAGAGCGCATCGGATCTGTGATGCCAAGCATCGGCCTTGAATGCGGATGAATCGAGCACCTTCGCATAATGCATTGTGTACTGGTACATCCCCTCTTTGACAAGGATTGAGATAACTGCGGCAAGAAGGGGCAGAAAAGAAGGAGCTTCAAGTTCGCCTGCGGCGGCACGGGTAATGTTCTGAATGCCGGTCCAGCCGATGCCGATACCCGTACCGGCAAGAATAAGACCAAGTATCAGAGATGCTATGCTCTCATAACGCTCATGACCGTACGGGTGTTCTGAATCTGGACTCTTCATTGAAAGTCTCACGCCGAAATATGCAGTGGCGGTTGCCAGCACATCCGACAGGGAATGAACCGCATCAGAGACCATAGCTCCGGACTTTCCGGCAATTCCCGCGTACAGTTTAAACAGAAACAGCACAATGTTTCCTATAATACCGATCAAAGAAAGACGGTAAACTATCTTTTTCTCTTCCAAAAAAAAACACCTCCGAAATAGTTCTTTCAGCACTTTCCGAAGGTAAAAAAATACCTGCGGAACACTTTCTGTCCCGCAGATGTGAAAATACATACTACTGCCCGAAGGCCCGGCCCCATGAACCAAATGTCATCGCCTGCTCAGATTGTACTGTAGATTGCGCAAAATACGTTTTGCAGTGCAAAGAGAATGCAGTCAGTATAGAGTAGCAGCTGGAATATGTCAAGAGTTATTTGCTTTTGAAAACGGACAACGTATGCCGATGCACTGGTTGTTGTTTACGGAAAAACTGCAGACCGTTGGCTGGTCTTCCATCTCAATGCCGAAGTGCTCTTTGGTGAAAGCGATTGCGGCCTTGATTGCCAGGAAGGAATCACGCTTGCAGCATCTAGGTCCGCCGACGGCACCTATGCTTTCAAGGGCCGAGGAGGTCATCAGGTTTGCAAGTCCCCACTGCTCCTGAGCCAACGGCGTCGCACCGGAAATTATCGAAACATACATGCCGGCGCTTATTCCGGCACCGCAGGCACCCCAGAATCCGCACGCGCCGCCCGGTACGCTTTTCCCCCTGCTGTACATTTCGTACAGTGACTTCTCAAGGTCAATATCCCCGCCGGCGTTCTTGTATGCGGTCAACAGCGCGGCGCCGACCATGACATGATGCTCCGGCCCGTGCATGTGGCAGAAAGGCATTTTCATCATATCCGTAATAATTGATATCGGATTTTTGGAATCGGTATTCATGCAAAATCCGATGATGGTATCCATGCCCTGCGTATGACACTCGTTGCAGACATAATGACCGTTTACACAGCGCGTTTTGGAAGGCTCCTTCTTATGACAGATGGCGCAGTCCATCAACTCGTCTGTTTCCAGATACTCGAGAGGCGCTTTGCAGATCAGACATTCTTCCTTCATTGTCAATCATACCCCCATGTTATCAATTTCCATTCTTTGCCATAGCTGCAGGCCGGCCGCCATGACCAGTGGTATCCTTCACCGGCCCTCAACATACAGGATTCCAGAATAAAGTCAGGACTGTTATTTGACAATAACGATGTAGGGCTGCTCGTACGGAGTGCGTCCCTTTATGCACGCGCCTTCACGCCACATCGCGATAAACCTTCCGAACTGATATGTCCCATAACCGTCCTGATACTGATCCGTTACATCATACGGGTCGGCGACTATCAGCACGTCATCATAGACTGATAACGAGTTGCAAGTATCGATTCCTATAACGACCTGCCAGTGCCCGCCGAAATCTTCCCAGTCAACAAGCACCGGCCTGCCGGCATCAATCTGTTCGACAAAAAAACGCTCAATTGCTTCACCGGTGTCAAATACAGGGTCTGTATCCGCGTGATATTCCGTAGACACACCGACGGATTCGAGAAATCCGTTCAGACCCTCGACGCTTGTTCCGGAATCTTCCCGCGTTCCGGACTTTTCGGCTATCTGAAGTTCATTGTAGTCGTCGTTCCCGAGATAATGCAAAGCCATCAGCGCACAGGCACAGCCGCAGGTGTATTCCGTCGTCTGCTGGTAGGTTTCAAAATTCGGAAGAATATGCAGCGTGCCGCCGCTTTTCATGTTGAAATAATCATTTATTACATAATATGAACTGCCGGAGTTGTCGAGCAAATTGTCGAAGGAGTCCGCTCCGGTGTTGTCACCGACGGTTTCCAGGGTATTGGGAGGCATAATACGGTGAATCTCATAAGCCCTGCTTTCGAGTTTCACGGAACCGCAGGCACTGAGAAGAATAATTCCGGCCATGAATGCGGCTGTCAGCGCAAACGGCCTCATTCGGCCACAGACTTTCCGGTGCCGCTTAGCGTAAGAGGTATTCGGGATGGGCTTCATGAAACTTTATCTTATCCTCATACATCAGCTTTTCCGCTTCGGCTATCAGCTTTTCGACATGACCGTTCCTGCTGTACACGGCACCCACTGCCGCCAGCTCGCCATTGTTATGAAGATCCTTTCTGAGCTTTTCGACCGAGTCGGAAAAAGTTTTTTCATCCTTGTTGCTGACAACAAGGAACTCGTCGCCGCTGAGTCTGAACAGTTCTTCCTGCGAGAAGTTGGCCCTTAATATATCGGCCAGGGTTTTCAGAAGTTCATCGCCCGCCTGATGGGAAACGGAGTCATTGACGACCTTCAGGAAGTTGAGGTCACAGAAAACGATCCCTTTCGGACTGTTATCCCATGATTCAAGCAGTTCGTTGAAGTGGGTGCGGCTGTTGAGACCTGTCAGGGAATCCGTACGGGACAGTTCAGTCAAAAGCTTGGTTCTCAGTTCGAGTTCGGAAACCCGGCCGGACTGAATAACGACGTATACTATCAGGAAAGCAATTGTGGCTGACATGTATCCGAGTTCCAGCTTTGAGCCGAACAATGTCAGGATGGCCGCAAAAACTGGAAGGAAGCAGTAACTCAGAAGGGCGGCAGTTGTTTTTCCTCCGAGCGATTGGCTGTATTTAAAAACAATAATAATACTGAAAATGATTGAAACAACACAGCCCAGCGAAGCGGGGGTATACCAATCACCAAGGACAATCTGCCCGTTGACGACGCTGAGAACTTTCCCCATGGCGGTCAATATGAAAATGGCGATAACAATCAGCAGATTGAAACACGCAATATTCCGCGGATATTTCCAGCTGAAATCCACTTTCTCCCGGATAACGGAAGAAACATAGAAAATGAAAACCGATGTGAGAATATAGTTGAAAGTGACAGCAACGATAATAAGAACAGAGACGAGGCCGTTTTTTTCGGGAACGCCGTCATATAACCACGTAAAAATATCCGCGCATAAAGCAAGCAAGTTGCATATCAGGCACGCGAGATAAAACTTGGCTTTTTCATCCCTTTTTCTGTTCCATGTAAGCGTTCCGTACAGCAGAACAAGCAGAACAATCATGCTCAAAGCCTGCAGCGCAACCATAACCCAGCAAGTTACAGAAGTAGTCAACGTGAGACCTCCCTTCAACTATTTCTTGTTTTTATTATAATATAATACAATTTCTTCTTGACGATTTCCATCCCCTTTTTTCTGTATTCGAAGCAGGACTGTAGGTTTACAATTGATGTGAGACAAAAATAAAAATGAAATAGTGATTGAGTTC
>R27__coassemble_732_pt1 | contig 18406 bp, 19 predicted proteins | sample R27__metabat2_low_PE_023 | metagenome-assembled genome bin R27
ACCAACTGAGCTCTTTCTTTTAAAGTTGGAGTCTCACATCATTGACATATAAACAGTTTTTCCCTTATTTTGTGACGGATTGTGTCTTTTGAGCACTTTCCGATATGTTTTTCGCATGTATCTTGCTCAGTACGCATGAAATAAGCCATGTCCCCCCGTACATCACCACAAAGGAAACCGGAAACAGATAATCCCTGCCCCCGAATGTGAACCCGTAGAAGTCGTCCCATTTTTTGCTGACAACAACTTCAAAGAAGTACAGCCATGAATAGATGAATGTCGGAATAAGCGCAAAAAGCTGCTCACGCTTACCTACAGTATGCCTTCTTTCCAGAAACATGAACGCCGCAACGGAAAGCACGGGATTCAGAAAATGGAAAAAGAACATGTCGCCGCTGAAAAATCTGAAATAGCCGTTTCCCATATATGCCTGCATCGGTGCCAGGAATACAAGAACCGTGATAAACGTCAGCCCCACGGCGCAGGCGGCCACGAACTGAAATACAACCGCCCACCTCGGCAGTTCGTACTTGCCGCTGAAAAGGTTGTTTACGGCAAACACCGCCATGACAAAGGATGCCGTTCCGTTGAGAATGTTGCTCAGAACCGTGAAGGCCTTCAGATATCCCAGCCCGGTCATATCCCTACCGACCTGTCCTATTCCGGCTCCCTTGGCAACTCCGTGAAGAACCAGAACCATCGTAGATGCAGCTATAAACACATGCAGTATCAGGAGGATGATGTTGTTTCTCTTTTCTTTATTGCTCATTGACAAACCTCTCTTTCCTTCGGTTTATATGCTCTTACAATATATTAATAAATGATATTATTCACAAATGCAACATGCAAAACCCTCAGCGGCCAGAGATTCGGCCCGCCTTTCGCTGAAATTTTACTGTATTATTTGCCTTCTTTGGGTTATAATATTATTTAATATTAGATAAAATCACTGCAGAGAACGGAGGTGTTTTCTCCATGAATAAAAAGAGACTGTTTCTTCTTTCCGTGATAATTGTTCTGTGCATGCTGCTGTGCGCATGCGGCAGGGCAAACTCATACGCTGAACAGTCACTGTCCCGCGCAGAAGACTACTTTAAAACCAAACCCGTGGAAACGAAGCCCGTTATTACTTCGGTCGCATCAGACACCGCTGCCACACCGGCTCCTGCCGCAACGCCTGTTGCAACCGCCACTCCCGCGCAAACTTCCGCACCCGGTCCGTTCGGCACCGTATCATATCCGGGCAGCAATAACGTCTATGTCACAAAAAGTCCTACAAGCGAGACTGTTGTTGCCGGTGGCAGCTGTTCCTTTATCGCAAAGGCCGCCAACTCAACCGGTATTACCTGGTACATAGCCAACTCCGACGCAAGCACAATATACCTGCTTGAAAAAGCGCCTTCATATTTCTCCGGCCTTACCGTCTACGGCTACAACACGGAAACGGTAACGCTCTGCGGAGTTCCTTCGTCCCTGAACGGATGGCGCGTGCAGGCATGCTTTACGGGCAACGGCGGTCCTGTATATTCCGATATAGCCTACATCTGGACAACCGCGTCAGCAACGTACTATGTGTACAACGATGCCGTCATCGGCGGTCATTGTCAGTACAACCAGTATTGCGCTCCCAAATCCGGCTGCTGTGATCCGTATGGTCCCTGTGAGCCTTACGGTCCCGGTGGTCCCGGCGGCCCTGGTGGTCCCGGTGGTCCCGGTGGCCCTGGTGGCCCCGGCGGTCCTGGCGGCCCCGGCGGTCCTGGCGGCCCTGGTGGCCCCGGCGGTCCTGGCGGTCCTGGTGACCCGCCCCCACCCCCGTATTCCGGCGGCTACAGTCCTATTTCCGCATCGGCCAGTGTAAAACAGGGTAACGAGCTTTTGTACTTTGAAGATTTTTAAGAAAATACTACAGAAAAATCAGAACTTCGGTTCTGATTTTTTCTGCCTGTTAACAGAATCTCATCTTTTATTTTATATGCCCTGATGTTATAATAATTTTAACTATAATCAGTTCTACGGAGGACAAAGATAAATGATCTCACACGGCAAAGAAATAAAGGTCTTTAGCGGTAATTCCAATAAAGCCCTGGCTGAGGACATATGTGCCCAGCTGTACAACCCCCTGGGAAATGCAACCGTTTCTTCTTTTGCTGATGGCGAATGCTCCATCTCCATTCAGGAGCCTGTACGCGGCAATGATGTTTTTATCATCCAGTCAACCTGCAATCATGTTAACGACAATCTCATGGAACTGCTGATAATGATTGACGCCGTAAAGCGTGCCTCTGCAGGACGCGTAACTGCCGTTATTCCTTATTTCGGCTACGCAAGGCAAGACCGCAAAGCCAAAAGCCGTGATCCCATTTCCGCAAAACTCGTAGCCAATCTGATTACCGCAGCCGGCGCTGACCGTGTCCTCACGATGGACCTTCACGCCGCACAGATTCAGGGCTTCTTTGATATCCCCGTGGACAACCTTTCCGGCGGCAGCATTTTCTCGAAGCACTATATCAAGAAATTCGGCAAGAGCAATGAAGATCTTCTTGTTGTATCCCCGGATGTCGGTTCCGTGGCCAGAGCAAGAAATTTCGCCATGAAGCTCGATTCCGGACTCGCAATTGTGGATAAACGCCGCGAAAAAGCCAACCAGAGTGAAGTCATGAACATCATAGGCGATGTCTCCGGTAAAACATGTCTGCTTCTTGATGACATAGTCGATACCGCAGGTTCCCTCTGCGGTGCGGCAAAAGCTCTGACCGAGATCGGCGGAGCAAAGGAAGTATATGCCTGCGCATCCCACGGCGTTCTTTCGGGCCCGGCCATCGAACGCATCTCGGAAAGCCCGATTAACGAGCTTCTTCTTCTCGATACCATCCCGTACCCCGAGAGCCAGCCGAAGTGCGACAAGATTTCATATCTGACAGCCGCGCCGGTCTTTGCCGAAACCATCCGCAGAATTTACGAAGAAGTATCCATTTCAAACATTTTCGAATAACTAATTAAATACTAATGATTTTTAAAAAACCATCCGGGGTCTCCTGGCTAATAGCCTTTCTGGGAAACCCCGGAACTAAATATGAATATACCCGTCACAATGCCGGTTTTATCGCCTCCGATTTCTTTTCCGAGAAGTACGGAACGAAAATAACCAAAAGCCGTTTTTCCGCGCTGACCGATTCGGTCGACATCGGCGGAAGCAAGGTCCTGGTAATGAAACCGCAGACTTACATGAATCTCTCCGGGGAAGCAATCAAAAAAGCTGCTGACTACTACAAAATTCCTCCCCGTCAGATTATTGTCGTTTCCGACGAGACCGCGCTGTCTCCCGGAAAAATCCGTGTCCGCCCTTCGGGTTCGGCCGGCGGTCACAACGGGCTTAAAAACATAATTGCCTGTCTCGGCACCGAGGACTTTCCCCGTATACGCATCGGGGTCGGTGCACCTCCCCGCTCCGATTACGACATGAAGGACTGGGTTACCGGAAAACCGGACGCAGAGGATCTGAAAATATTAAAAGCGTCAGCACAGCGTGCCGCCGATGCCGCTGTTTCGTATATCCTAAACGGTCCACAGGAAACAATGAACAAGTTCAATTAGGAAGGAAACTAACATGAAGAAAAACTGCATTGCCATGCTCCTTGCGGGCGGTCAGGGTTCCAGACTGTATGCTCTGACCCGTGACGTAGCAAAGCCCGGTGTTCCCTTCGGCGGAAAATACAGAATCATAGACTTTCCGCTGAGCAACTGTGCGAATTCCGGCATAGACACCGTCGGTGTCCTTACCCAGTACAGACCTATGCAGCTCAACAGTTATATCGGTACGGGCCAGCCGTGGGATCTTGACGTTTCCGACGGCGGTGTGTACATTCTCCCCCCGTACCAGAGCGCCGGCGAGAGCGGTTCGTGGTTCTCCGGCACGGCTAACGCCATATACCAGAACATAGCGTTTATCGAGCAGTACAACCCGGAAAATGTTCTGATTCTTTCCGGCGACCACATATATAAAATGGATTATGCCGACATGCTCTCCGAGCACGTTGACAACGATGCCGCCCTCACAATCGCCGTTCAGCAGGTCTCCATGGAAGACGCTACGCGTATGGGCATCATGAGCGTGGATTCTAGCGGCCGCATCTGCGAGTTCGAGGAGAAGCCCAAGCAGCCCAAGAGCGATCTGGCTTCGATGGGCATCTACATATTCAACTGGGCAAAGCTCAGACAGTATCTTATCGAGGATGAAAACAATCCCGACTCCAACAAGGACTTCGGAAAGGACATCATCCCCGCAATGCTTGCCGCCGGCGAAAAGCTCTGGCCTTACCGCTTCGACGGATACTGGCGTGATGTCGGCACCATAACAAGTCTGTGGGACGCAAACATGGATATGCTTTCCACCACCTTGATCAATCTTTATGATCCTTCCTGGCCGATCAACACTAAGAGCCCCGTATGTCCTCCCCATTATGTCGGTGAAAATGCCGAGGTCATTCACTCCATTCTTTCTGAGGGCTGTGAAATATTCGGGCATGTGGAAAACTCCGTTTTGTCTCCCAAAGTCAAGGTCGGCAAAAACTCGACCGTCATATACAGCGTACTGATGCCGGGTGCCGTCATTGAAGACGGTGCAACCGTCGAATACGCCATCGTTGCGGAAAACACAATAGTCCGCAGCGGAGCACACGTCGGCGCTGAACCGGACGGAACCGAGGAGTGGGGCGTAGCGACCTGCGGTCCCAATATTGAAATCAGGAAAAACGCCGTTGTCAAACCCGGCGCCATGATATACGAAAGCGAGGAGGTAGAGTAATGAACGATTTCCACGGAATTATATTTGCCTACAAGGCATACCCGGAGCTTCGCGAACTGGTTATGAACCGCACATCGGCATCGCTGCCCGTATGCGGCAGATACCGCCTTATCGACTTTGCGCTCTCCTCCCTGCGCAACGCCGGAATTACCGACGTCGGAGTAGTCATGCAGAGAGACTACCAGAGCCTTCTTGACCATCTCGGCAGCGGCAAGCCCTGGGATATGTCAAAGCGCATAGGAGGCCTTACGATGCTTCCTCCCTTCGGACTTCCGAACTACCACCGCGGCGATTACAGCGGAACGGTCGAGGCTCTCAATGCCGTTTCAAACTACATAAACGAAATCAACGAGAAATACATCGTTCTGCTGCTCGGTAACCTCTGCGGCAACCTTGACCTTGAAAAGGTCTGCCAGCAGCACCGTCACTCAGACGCGGGCATAACGGCGATCTGCGGAAACTATCAGCCCGACGTCATGCATCACCGCTACGTGGTCGGCGATGACGGATATATCAAGAAAGTTCTCTTTGACCGCGTGGGACCCGGAGAAGGAATTCCGTCCCTTGAAGGATATGTTATCAACAAGGATATCCTTCTTGAACTTATGGACAGGTGCAAATCCGAAGACAAGTACCGTTTCCATCAGGATGCCATTTCCCTGTATCTGAACGAAGGCGGAAAGATGCTGCCTTACATCCATACGACCTATGCCCGTTTTGTACGCACCGTCAACGGCTATTATGCCGCGAACATGGATATGCTCGATCCGGTAAACCGTGAAGCCGTTTTCCCCGAAGACAGGCCTGTGCGCACGAAAATGCCCGAAGGCGTCAGCACCTACTACAGCGTGGATGCGAAATCCCACAATTCTCTTGTCGCCGACAACTGCATTATCGAAGGCAGCATAGAAAACTGCATTATATTCCCGGGTGTCCGTATCGAATCCGGCGCGCAGCTTAAGAACTGCATCATACTCAAGGACACCACTATCGGCCAGGGAACGACTCTCGACCACGTCATTTCCGATAAAGACGTAACCTTCTCTCCGGGAATTTCTCTCATAGGCAGCGAAAACTTACCTATCGTAGTACCCAAAGGAGCAACCATTTAATTTATGAAAAAATTCAGTCAGATATCAAAAGATGAATTGCGCAGCGCAATAGAGGACAAACTTTGCGCTCTGTTCTCCGTCACAAGCGAAAAAGCCACCGACGACCAGCTGTTCATGGCATCAGCCATTGTGATAAGAGAAATAATGAGCCGAATCCTGGCCGTCGAAGACAGAAAAAAGCGCGGCAAGGAAATACACTATATGTCCATGGAATTTCTCATGGGCAGAAGCTTAATGAAAAACGCGTTCAATCTCGGCATTTCGGAAGAACTGATTGCCGCTTTTGAAGACATGGGCAGAAATGCCGTAGATATTTTTGAGTCCGAACCGGATGCCGGGCTCGGCAACGGCGGTCTCGGCCGTCTCGCCGCATGCTATATGGACTCCATGGCCACCCTCGGTCTTGAAGGAACCGGCTATTCCATTTGCTATGAGCTTGGTATCTTCCGCCAGAAGTTTAAAGACGGCCGTCAGACCGAGCTTGCGGACAACTGGCGCATGGCGGCCGAGAGCTGGCTTGTCGCCAGAAACGACGAAGCTGTCGAGGTCCGTTTCGGCGGACAGGTTCAGCCTCACTGGGACAATTACGGCCACTATACGGCCGAGTATACCGGCTACACGGCAGTCAAGGCTATCCCCCGTGACATGCTCATCGCAAGCTACGGAGGCGAAAACATCAACACTTTGAGACTCTGGGACGCGCAGAGTGTCGATTCTCTTGACATGTTCCTGTTTTCCGAAGGAAAGTATGTGGAATCCCTGGAAAACCGCACAATGGCCGAGGTTATAGCCAAAGTGCTCTATCCCGCCGATGACCACATTGAAGGCAAGCTTCTCAGACTCAAACAGCAGTATTTCTTTGTTTCCGCAACCGCCCAGGACATTGTGCGCAAGCATATTGCCGACTGGGGCGACATTCTGACTTTCCCCGAGCATCATACAATACAGATCAATGACACCCATCCGACGCTCATCATACCCGAGCTCATGAGAATATTCATGGACGAGTACGACCTCGGCTGGGATGAAAGCTGGGAGATAGTCAAAAATAGCGTTGCCTATACGAACCATACCGTTATGAGCGAGGCTCTCGAGAAATGGCCTCAGGACATTGTCGCCAAGCTGCTTCCGCGTATCTGGGAAATTCTCTGCGAAATCAACCGCCGCTGGTGCGACTATCTCGTCGACGAATTCGGCGAGGGCGCCAAAGTCGGCCGCAACCTCATCATCCGCGACGGGCAGGTTCACATGGCCAATCTCTGTCTGGCCACCTGCTACAAGGTAAACGGCGTCTCCAAACTGCACGGGGACATTTTGAAGAACGACCTGTTCCGCGACATCTGCGAAATCAAGCCGGAACTCTTCACATATGTGACAAACGGCATTGATCACCGCCGCTGGCTTGCGCAGATCAACCCTGAGCTTCACTCTCTTATTTGTGATCTTCTCGGTTCCGACGCCTATCTCACTCAGCCCGAACTTCTAGACGGTCTTGCAAAACACGCAACCGACAAGGCTGTTCAGGAACGCTTCAACAGCATCAAACTCGACAACAAGCTGAGTTTCGGAAGGTTTGCCCTCCGCAACGACGGCTTTATCCTCAATCCCAATGCCGTAATGGACGTTCAGGTCAAGCGTCTTCACGAATACAAGCGCCAGCTGCTTTGCGCGATGAGCATTGCCCTTCAGCAGATCCGTCTGCATGACTATCCCGGTATGGATTTCGTTCCCAGAACCTATGTGTTCGGCGCAAAAGCCGCCGCGGGCTACAAGACCGCGAAGCGCATCATAGAACTGCTGCTTTCCATGGCGGACGACATCAACAACGACCCACTGTGCAAAGACAAGCTGCAGGTATACTTCGTTGAAAACTACCGTGTTTCCGCAGCAGAAGCCATCGTCCCGGCGGCAGACATCTCCGAACAGATTTCAACGGCCGGCAAGGAGGCTTCCGGCACCGGATGCATGAAGCTTATGATGAACGGCGCCGTGACTATAGGCACTCTGGACGGTGCCAACGTCGAAATGTACGAGCGTCTCGGCGACGACAACATGTTCCTGTTCGGCCTTCACGAGGACGAAATCACTTCTCTGAAAAACGCCGGCTATAATCCTTCGGATATTTTCAATTCCAGCATGGAAGCCAACATCGTGCTTAACCGTTTCAGCCAGGGTTACCGTGACGGAAAGAGTTATTCCGATCTCGTTTCCGGTCTCGTCTACGGCGGAGACCCGTATATGGTTCTCGCCGACTTTGAAGCATATATCGACTGCCAGGATAGACTCTACAGCCATATCTGCGATGACGGTGAGCGTGCACGTCTCGGCATCATGAATGTCGCCAAGAGCGGATTCTTCGCAGCCGACCGTGCAATCGCGGAATATGCCGAAAAAATATGGGATATAAAGTAACCGTAATAGGGGGAGCCAACGCGGATATAGCGGGAACTCCCTCTTGCGTTCTGAATATGCACGACTCCAATCCCGGCAGCGTATTTATCACCGCCGGCGGCGTAGGAAGAAACATCGCAGAAAATCTCCGGAATTTCGGCTGCGATGTCTCTCTTATTTCCGCCTTCGGCAATGATATTGCCGGGTCTTTGCTTGTTGAAAACTGCAAATCTCTCGGCATTGACATATCCATGTCTAAAATATTCGATGATGCCCGTACATCCCTCTATGTCTACATAAACGACGAAACCGGAGACATGCATACCGCCGTAAACGATATGCAGATTACGGAGAAAATCTCCCCCGAGTTTCTGTCATCCTGTATTGATTTCATAAACAGCGGCGATGCCTGCGTGATCGATGCAAACATTCCTGTTGAGAGCATAGAATACATTTGTGACAACGTCTCTGTTCCGGTATTTGCCGACCCTGTTTCGGTCGCGAAATGCATGAAACTGAAAAGCGTGCTTTCAAAGCTGACCGCTATTAAGCCAAACCGCGCCGAGTTCGCCGCATACGGCGAAGTTCCGTGTCTGTGCTACATAAGCATGGGTCAGGACGGTATGCTTGTAATAGACGGTGACAACCGCCTTAGCGTAAAGGCTCCTGACATATCCGTTGTCAACACGAACGGCTGCGGCGATACCGCAATGGCGGCCATTGTATACGGAACTCTGGAAGGCTTGGATATAAAATCCGTTGCAGAATTCGCGGTAAAATCCGCATCGGAAAGAGCGGCCGGATTAATATAGAAAAAAACACATGAAAAAGTCCAAAACAAAAAAGTTAATAACAGTAATTGTTTGTCTGCTGGCTGCGGTATGCATCGCTCTGGGCGTGCTGGCCGCATACTACAGGGACTTTAAATCATGCTCGGTTTATCAGAGCGTGGATTCCGGCAAATCCGGACTCTTTTCCGGCAAGAAGGTCCTTGTCGTCGTGCCTCACCAGGATGACGACCTGAACGTGATGGGCGGAGTGTTTGAGGAGTTTATTAAATACGGAAGTCAGGTTAAAGTTCTGTTCGTAACCGCCGGCGACTTTTCGGCGCATCCCGGAGTGAGAATGGGAGAGGCCATTGAAGTGCTGACCCTCTGCGGAATACCCGAAGACGACATCATTTTCCTCGGATATCCCGATACCGGACTGTTTGCCCCGATAAAGAACATCTACAACTATCCCGAAGACGAGGTCGTCAACTACTTCGGCACCATAGACAGCACATATGCACTTGAAAACCATCCCGCATACAATGACGGCAACACTTATACCCGGCGGCATCTGTGCGAGGACCTCTATAGCGCCATTACGGATTTCATGCCCGACATTCTGGTCTGCAACGATTATGACGAGCATCCCGATCACCGCGCCGCAAGCCTCTTTTTTGACGAAACCATGGGCAATGTTCTTAAGGACAACCCCGGTTACGAGCCCGTTGTGCTGAAGACCTTTGCATATTCCTATACCTTTTACGGATATGACGACTTCTATGATTCAATTAATATTCTTTCCACGCGGAAAACCTGCGACACTCCCTATCTGACTGAAACCAACATTTTCAACTGGGACGAACGCATACGCCTGCCGCTCTCCGCGGAAACGCTGTCCCGCTGTCTGGATACATCAAAGATTTTCAAGGAAGAGGCTCTGTATGTGTCTCAGAACGCGCAGGCCAACTGCGGAAGAGTTATTAACGGCGACCGGGTATTCTTCCTGCGGGAAACCGGCTCCGTAATATTAAACTCGGACATTGAGACAAGCTCCGGAAACGCCTCGCTGTTAAATGATTATAAACTGATTGACTCATCCGACGTTACCGTTCAGGATATGCTGCCGACCGAGGGAACCTGGATTCCCGTTGACTCCGAAAAGCAGGCCGACATCACTCTCGGTGAGAAAACCGATATCCGCAGAATCTGTCTTTACGACAATCCGTCCCTTGAAGACAACATCCTTGATGCGCTTATCACCTTTGATGACGGAACTCAAATACACACCGGCAGGCTGGAACCTACCGGGTGCGCAACCGAAATTGAAGTCAATCATAAAAACACAGAATCGTTCAGCGTCCGCATTTTAAGTTCCGAAGGCAGCAGGGCAGGCCTGACCGAAATTGAGGCCTACACTCTGGATAAAGCGCCGGTTCTTTCATATTTTAAAATAACGGACCGCGACGGAAACTTCGTGTACGACTATTATACCGACGGCAGCGATGACTTCATGCTGTACGCCTACGGATGCAGCGCCGATCTCGGCGACTACGATGTCGACTGCAGCGGCGACGGCTGCAGCTGTACCGCAGAGGAAGGCCGTATTACCGTCACCTGCCCGCGGAACATGTCCTGTATCCTGACTGTTTCGGCCAAAGACGGAAGCTGTTCCGACTCAGTCGCAATCAGCAACCCCGGGACCGCGATACGCACCGGGTGGGCAGTCGAAGCCTGGGCATACAGGCACAATTATCCCTGGAGAAACAACTTCATATACAGCGCCTTAAAAGGCAAACGATAAAAACCGGGCACACCTCATAGTCTTTTTTTGAGTCTGGGATGTGCCCGAATATTTGTATTCATACCGCCGGGTTATTCGTCCCCGGTTATTTTTTTGTAGTTTTTCATGTCTGTGGCGCCCTCCGTCGAAAAGCACAGTACCACGGATTCGCTGCCGATGCCGAGCTCCTCCTTAAGCGGTTTCTGTCCGGGATTTGTGAGGATTTCGTTCAGACATCCGAACGCAGATGCGCCGCTTTCTCCGGACACGATTTTTCTATCCCCGCCGCGAGGGTGCGCAAGCACTCTCATGCCGTTTGCCGCGTATTCATCCGGAATCGACGCAAAATAATCGGCATAGTCCTTAAGAATGTCCCAGGCCACCGTGCATGGTTCACCGCAGGCCAGACCCGCCATTATGGTGTTCATTTCTCCCTCGTAGCTGTGAATCATCCCGTCAGCGGCTTCGGCGGTCAAATATATGCAGTTCGCATTGTCCGGCTCCACAATTATGATTGTGGGTTTTTTGTTTTTATAGAGGTTTGCAAGAAACGCCGTTACCGCAGCCGCCATAGACCCGACTCCCGCCTGCAGAAATACATGCGTTGGAATTTTATCCCCCAGCTGCGAGACGGCTTCGTACACCATGGTTAGATAGCCCTGCATAATTCTGTACGGAACTTCCTCGTATCCGTCCCATGAAGTATCCTGCACAAGTATCCATCCGTTCTGTTCGGCATCATACTTTGCCTTTCTGACAGCATCGTCATACGGCAGGTCCGTAATCGAGGCATCCGAGCCGAGCTTCAGGATATTGTCGAGCCTTTCCCTGGCGGTTCCCCTGGGCATGTACACGACGCTCTTTCTGCCGAGTCTTGATGCCGCCCACGCGACGCCTCTTCCGTGGTTTCCGTCGGTTGCCGTTATGAACACGGCATCCTCCGGCAGATTCTCCGCAAAGCTCGCGACCGCGTAGCTCCCTCCGAGCACCTTGAAAGCGTTAAGGCCGAATCTGAAGCTTTCATCTTTTATAAATACCGCCCCAATACCGTTGGCCTGCGCATAACTTTCCAGACTCACAAGCGGTGTCGGTTCATATTCATCAAAGCTTTTATGGAAGCTCAGTGTTTTCTCCGCGGTTTCCGCCGTAAACCGGCTAATGTCCGCGGACATTCCCATATCCTTATTTCTGATTATTTTCATAATAATCTCCTGGTGTAATAACCGTCATAACATCATTCGGAATTGTCTTCCAATATAATGAATGATAATGCTGTTCCGTGTCAAGAACAGCTCTTTCCCGGCTTCGGGCAAAAAAAAGACGCAAAGCGTATAGCCTTGCATCTTTTGATTGACAGTCTTGACTCTATTACTTGAGTTCGACTTTTGCGCCGGCAGCTTCGAGCTGTGCCTTGAGAGCTTCTGCATCGTCCTTGGAAGCGCCTTCCTTGATCTTTGCAGGAATGCCTTCGACCATGGCCTTTGCCTCTGCGAGGCCGAGACCGGTGATGGCACGGACTTCCTTGATAACAGCGATCTTGTTTGCGCCGAAATCTGTCATAACGACATCGAAATCTGTCTTTTCTTCAGCTGCTGCTGCAACTGCGCCACCTGCTGCGGGTGCTGCGACTGCTGCTGCGGATACGCCGAATTCATCTTCAAGTGCATGAACGAGCTCTGCCAGCTCGAGAACTGATAAACCTTTGATTTCTTCAATCATAGAAGTAACTTTATCGCTCATTATAATTTCCTCCAATTAATATTTTGAATTATTCAGCTGCGGGTGCTTCTGCCGGAGTCTCTTCTGCGGCGGGAGCTGCCTCTTCAGCTGCGGGTGCTTCCTCTACGGGAGCTGCTGCTTCCTCTGCGGGAGCTGCTTCTTCTTTCTTGGGTTCGGGAGCTTCGCCTCCGCGCTGCTCGAGAATCTGACCAAGACATACTGCAAGACCTGTAATAGGTGCGATCATGGTTCCGAGAACCTTTGCGTACAGGGCATCCTTTGACGGGAGAGCTGCGATTTCCGCGACTTCACTGTCGCTGAGAACCTTGCCTTCCATAAAAGCAGCCTTGATGTTGAAACGGTCGCCCAGTTTCTTGCTGTAATCACTGATAATGCGGAAAGGAGCTATGGGATCGCCTTCTGTTGTTGCCAGGGAAGTTGTTCCTTCGAGAACTGAATCGAGGTCGCCAAGATTCGCTTCATCGAGAGCCCTTCTGATCAGTGTGTTCTTAAGAACAGAGTAGTTGACGCCGTCTTTACGCATTTCGGCGCGCATTGCTGTATCTTCATCAACTGTAATACCTTTGTAGTCGACAAGAACTCCTGCACTTGCGCCCTTGAGACGTTCAGTGATCTGTGCAACTGCTGCCTGTTTCTCACTAAGAACCTTTGCATTTGGCATGTGTGGTTTCACCTCCGTATTAATGATGTGCTCACACAAAAGAAAAAACCTCTGTGTCTCACAAAAAGACACAAAGGCACAATAACAATTCAATATCGTTACTGACCTCGGCGGGATTTATACCTCTTCGGATACCTGCTGTCTTCGGCGAGCTTTGATAATATATAATATGTAGACGGGTATGTCAAGATTATTTTTGCATTTTCCGGCATTTTTCCGCACTTTTTTTGCCTGATGCGCGGTCATCGGAATATGCTCCGCTCCTCGGCTCTTTTAACCGCGGCTATCAGCGCTTCCTTGTCTTCCGGGAACGTGCCCCTGAGCACCAGGGCATTGGACACATGATTGCTTCTGAACACGCATTCCGGTTTTCTGTATGTACCCGGCATCGTGCTGCTTTCGATTTCCGGCGGAAGGTTAATGTTGTCAAACATTATTTCCGTCTCTTTTATTACCTCGGATGTCGACAGGGGGCTGAACTGGCCCTCCCTCGCTTTATCGTATAGCGGCATTTCCGGTGTAAGGATAAGCGTCAGCAGGCTGAAATACGACGGCGCCGTTTCACTGACAAGCTTTCCGCTCTCTCGGGCATGCGTTTCGAGCATATCCCTGCCGCCGAGCCCGGACACGAATGTCACGGACGCCTTTATGCCGGAGTCTTCAATCATTCTTATGGCTTTTGACATGTCTTCACGGGTCGAGCCCTTGTTGACAAACGTGAGAACCTCGTCGGAACCAGACTCCGCCCCGATGTAGACTATCTTGACTCCTTTGCCGGCCAGAATGCGGAGATTGTCGGCGCCTTTGTTCAGGACATCCCTCGCGTTACCGTAAACATTGACCGAGCGGCACTCGGGAAACAGTTCCGCGCATCTGTCGAGTATAGCCGTGAGCATATCCATCGGCAGGCAGAGTGCATCCCCGTCGCAGAGGAAAATCTTTTCGACATTTCTAAGATGACGTCTCGACCATTCAAGGTCCGCGAATATTTCATCCTGCGTGCGGATTCTGAATTTCTTTTTTTCGTACAGTGCGCAAAATGCGCACCTGTTGTACGAACATCCTATTGTGGCCTGAATGATAAGACTGTATGCCTCGCTCGGAGGTCTGTACACGTCACCTTCGTATTTCATATCAGTTCTTGTTCTTGTTTATTGTATTCACAAGGACGGGAAGCGCCACCGAAAGCAGCACCGCTTCAAGCGGAAGCATAACCAGGAGCTGTACGGCTCGCGTCTTAAGCATGGCCTCAAATGCCGTACCTGAAACATACGCTATCATGGCGCTGTTGCCTATGTAGGAAACCAGTACGACATTCAGCACCGCCGCAATCACCGCACGTTTCCAGTCTATCTTGTTTTGGAAGCAGAGCCCGAAAATCAAGCCTGTTACCGCCGCCGTCAGCGTGAACCCCGGAAAATAGGCTCCGGTCGGAAAAATGAGAGAACCCACGATGTCGCCCAGCGCGGCAACAAGCGCGGTCCATGCCGGGCCGTACAGCCCTCCGCATACGGCAACAGCAACAAAGCCCAGTCCTATCTTCATTATAGGCGTGTTGATTGCAAGAACCCTGCTCAGAAGCACGTCAAGCGCCAGAAGCAGTGATGATATTACCATTTTCCTCGTGGTCTCATTTTTCATTGTTCTGCGCCTTTATTTTCTCTCTCCAGCACTTGTGGCACATGGCTTTATAGCAGTCATTTCCGCCCAGCACCACCTGAGCGCCCTGCGTAAGTATCTTTCCGTCTTCATCAAATCTTGCATTGACGGTTGCCTTTCTTCCGCACTCGCATACCGTCTTTATTTCGGTCAGGGAATCCGCCAGCTCCATAAGTCTGCGGGCGCCGGGGAAGAAATGCGTCTGAAAATCCGTTCTGAGTCCGAAGCAGAGCACCGGCAGGTCTTCGTCATCGACGAGCGCCCTGAGCTGATCTATCTGTTCGGGAGTGAAGAACTGTGCCTCGTCGGAAATAATGACGTCTCTTTTCCCGGTTTTATGGTACTCTTCGATAATATCCATATCAGGGGTAATTATCTGCGCATGTGCCTCAAGACCTATTCTGCTCCTGATGACATCCGCGCCGTCTCTGGTGTCCACCGACGGCTTGATCAGCCAAACACTCATATCGAGTTCTTCATAATTGAACTTTGTAATCAGTGCCTGTGCCGATTTCGATGAGCCCATTGCACCATACTTGAAATATAATTTTGCCATTACTGCTCTCCCTCCGCCAGATGGGCCTGTACCCGTTTAATCACCATGTCAAGCGCGACTCTGTTGTGACCGCCCTGCGGAATGATAATGTCCGCATTCCTCTTGCTTGGCTCGACGAACTGCTCGTGCATCGGCTTAACCGTTGTCAGATACTGCTCTATTACGCTGTCCAGGCTTCTGCCCCTATCTCTGACATCTCTTGTTATTCTTCTGAGCATCCTTTCGTCGGCATCCGCGTCCACGAATATTTTGATATCCATCAAATCGCACAGTTCGCGGTCGGCAAATATGAGTATTCCTTCAACTATCACCACTCTTGCGGGCTTGATTATCACGGTCTCTTCCGATCTGTCGTGAATGGTAAAATCATAGACCGGACAGACTATTTCCTCTCCGTTCTTCAGTTTGACTATGTCCGAGATAAGCATATCCGTGTCAAAAGAATTAGGATGGTCATAGTTGAGCTTGCACCGCTCTTCGTAGGGCATTTCATGATGTGCCTTGTAGTAGCTGTCATGATGCACCACAGTAACATCGTCGCCGAACTTGTGAATCAGTTTTTTGGTTATTGTGGTCTTGCCGCTTCCGGTGCCGCCCGCTATACCGATAATCATAGTATCGCTCATATTTTCACGCCCCTTTTCTTAAAGAAAATAATACCATATTCAATCTTTGCTTTCAATGTGGTATAATCCCGTAGAACGAACAAAAAAGGAAGGTTACTATTATGGCAACTCCGCACAACGAAGCAAGTTATTTCGGCATTGCCGAGACCGTTCTCATGCCGGGCGATCCCAAACGCTCCGAATACATAGCAAACAATTTCCTGGATAATGCAGTTCTTGTCAACGACGTTCGCGGTGTTCACGGCTATACCGGTACCTGGAAAGATGTTCCGGTTACTGTCATGGCCTCCGGAATGGGCATCCCGTCTATCAGCATCTATTCCTGGGAACTGTACTCCGAGTACGGTGTAAAAAATATCATCCGTATCGGCTCCGCCGGAGCTCTTCAGGATGACATCAACGTCATGGATGTTGTCGCAGGTCAGGCTGCCTGCACCAACTCAAACTATATCCACTCTTTCGGCCTTGACGGCTTTTATGCCCCGGTCGCGGATTTCACTCTGCTCATGAAGGCTGTCGAAGCCGCGGCGGATCTCGGTATCGATCTTAAAGTCGGAAATCTGTTCTCCTCGGACAACTTTTACTACGCATTTGATCAGGGCAAGGGCACCGAAGAGTGGCGTGAGATGGGCGTTCTCGCCGTGGAAATGGAAGCCGCCGGACTGTATACCAATGCGGCATATCTCCACAAAAGAGCTCTGTGCCTGTGCACAATTTCCGACCATATCTTCAAAAAGGAAGAACTAAGCCCGGAAGAGCGTCAGACCGGATTCAACCAGATGATAGAAATAGCGCTCGACACGGCATGCAAAATGGATAAGATGGAAAACAGAACCTGATTTTCTTCACAATTTTTTCATGGATATCCGCGTTATTGTAACCGCTTTGTTATTGCTACCACATGTAAATATGTTATAATTTATAAGGTGTGTATTTTTACACATCCATAACTATGTTTTCTAATAATTTTATTATGGAGGAAGAAAAAAACATGAAAAAGATTCTCGCATTAGTGCTTGCTTTCGTCATGGTATTCGCTCTTTGCGCATGCGGCCAGAAAGCAGCCCCTGCAGAAGCTCCCGCTCCCGCAGCTGCAGAAGCTCCCGCAGCAGCTGAAGCTCCCGCTGACACAGGAATGACTGATCCCGCTGTTGCAATGATTACCGACTACGGCGACATCACTGACCAGTCCTTCAACCAGACAACATATGAAGCTTGCAAAGAGTTCTGCGAAGGCGCATCTCTCTCTTTCGAGTACTTCAAGCCCGCATCAGACTCCGATGACGACCGTATCGCTCAGATCGAAGCCGCTATCGACAAGGGTTACAATGTTGTTGTAATGCCCGGCTATGCTTTCGGCGCTGCCATCCAGGCTGTTGCTCCCGAGTACACCGACGTTAAGTTCGTTGCTCTCGACGTTTCCGAAGGCGACATCGGCGACCTCGCTTCCAACATTCCCGCAAACCTCTACTGCGCAGTATACCAGGAAGAACTCTGCGGATTCATGGCTGGTTATGCAGCAGCTAAGCTCGGCTACACCAAGCTCGGCTTCCTCGGCGGTATGGCAGTTCCCGCTGTTGTACGTTACGGCTACGGCTTCGTACAGGGCGTTGACGCTGCAGCTGCAGAGCTCGGCCTCAAGGATGTAGAAGTAAAATACGCATACGGCAACCAGTTCTACGGCGATGCTGATATCACTGCTGTTATGGATACATGGTATCAGGACGGCACACAGGTCGTCTTTGCTTGCGGCGGCGGCATCTACACATCTGCTGCTGAAGCAGCTGCAAAGGTTGACGGAAAAGTTATCGGCGTTGACGTTGACCAGAGCGGCATCATTGATGGCGCATACGGTGCTGGCATGACTGTCACCTCCGCTATGAAGGGTCTTTCCGCTACTGTTAAGACAGCACTTCAGGCTATTGTTGACGGCAAGTTCAACGGCGGCAAGGTTGAAACCCTCGGCCTCATCGGCACAGATCCCGAAGCAAACTTCGTACAGATCCCGATGACAACCCAGTTCGGTGACGGCTTCACAGCTGACGATTACAAGGCTCTCGTTTCTGACATGTTCTCCGGCAAGGTTACTGTTTCCAATGACATCTCTGTCACTGCAGACAGCTTCGGCACTGCAATCACAGTTGTTGACCAGGGCAACATCAAGTAATTAAACCCGTTATCAATAACGCCGGCCAAAACAGCCGGCGTTATTTTTTCGTTATTTTTCACATCTCGAATCGCCAAATTTTGTCTTTTGGGAAGGGCACTCGCTCTTCCTTTTTTTATGGCTTTATAATATAATAATTT
>R27__coassemble_758_pt1 | contig 17805 bp, 17 predicted proteins | sample R27__metabat2_low_PE_023 | metagenome-assembled genome bin R27
ATGTTATCTGCGCATTTCTCGTGGGTACGGACGCAGGGCTGTTCATGCCGGTCAACGGGAAGCTCGTCGACAAAATACTGGGCAGGTTTTCCTAGGATCTAATAATAAATGGTTAAAGAAGGAGCATGGTTCATTTCGAACGCATGCTTCCTTTTTTATGCCTTTGTGTGAAAAATCAGAAATTGTTTAGTTTGAGGAACTGCGAGGTGTCTTTTACAAGATCTGTTTTGCCGAGTACGTATCCGGTATCGACGGCAGCCATGACGGTAGCGTCGGTTCCGTCAAAAACAGGCCATTTTATTGCGGGCACGTTATCCATGTCGCCGGCAAGTATGGACGGATCGGAATTGACGGCAAAGTTTCTCAGCATGTTCTGGGCAATCTCCGCACCGGGGGCGTAATACAAAAAGCCGAGTTTTTCGGAGTATTTCTTGTTGCCGAGCATGTAGCACAGCCCGTAGGTCGAGTTCATGCCGAAAAGTTCCACATCGGAGGTCACGTCCGAATACATGAACCATGCTTTTCCGCCCGAGGATATCTGGGCTTCGGCAAGGGCGAGTGTGGCGGTTCTGAAAAGGAGGGTTTCCACCAGATAACGCTTCGCTTCGCCTTCGCTCATGCCGGATGAGAGGAGCTCCTCTTTTGCGCTGCGGATATATTCGCGGCCCTCGTCGTCCGTTCCGCTGTTCAGATATTCCAGACAGGGGTCGAGATAGCTCTCGGCATCCTTAAGACCTTCAAAAAGTATCCACTCGCCGAAATCGCCGCTTGACTGGTCAAACAGTATGTCTATGTCAGCGGCCCGGCCTTTTTCATAGGCTTCTTTCAGGCTGCCGGGAAGAGTCTCGGTGCCGTACGCGGGACCTGTGTACCGGCCGGGATAATCGCGGAGTGCTTCGCACGGAACTGCGAGAAGATCGTCTGCGCAGCTGCAGCTGAAATATTCGGCAAGCGCTTTCGAGTCGGCACGCTTGGATTCTGCGCTTGAGATAAGACCAGCGTAGTTTGAAATGAGGTCGACTTTCGAAAACAGTCCCTTTGCCTTGTCGCAGGCCGCGAGTATGGATGTGATCATTCCGCCGAGTCCGATACCTATGAGCGTAATGTTGTCCCCGTTGCCGCCGAACGCGGATATGTTATCCTTAACCCACTTCAGCGCCTCGATGCAGTCAAGCACTCCCAGCTCTGCGGAGTGGGGATACTTTTCCCCGCCGTCGAGTACGCTCAGGTCCGTGAAACCGAATATTCCCGTGCGGAAGTTGAAAGTGACGAATATGACGTCGTCATGTTTTTCCAGAAAAGCCGAGGCGTCCATTATCGGACTTACGGATGAGCCCGAGCAGAAGTCGGATACCATAGGCATTACGATTACGGCTTTTTTCTCCTGGATTTTTGAGCCGGAGCGCATGAATACGTTCAGGGTGAAGCAGTCCTCGCTCTGGTTGTGCCATCCCACGGGGCTGTGCTCGTATATGGGCTGCACAGGACTGAAGCCGTAGTGCTTAGCTTCGAATACTCCGTCGGAGCCTGCGACCGGCTCGGGCGCTTCGAATCTGCCGGCGGTCGCGTACGGAATGCCGAGGAAGGTCAGAATTTTGCCGTCTTTAAAGCCGACAAAGGTGCCGTTTTTGACCTTCACGGCGTATTTGCTGTCGTAGTCGCCGGTAACGGGGGAGTTCTGGCAGTTGAGCGACTCGTAATACTCCCTTTCTGCGCTGTCGGCCACATAACCCGATTCGCCGCGGCCGTATCTCTTCTCTATCTGTTTTCTCTTGATGTACGAAGAGGCGAGAGAAATCACAAAACCCAGAAGCGGCAGCGCAATGACATATACCAGCTGTTCCTTGAGAGAATCAAACAGGGATTTTCCGGTATAATAACGGACAAACAGTTCGCACACGGCGAAGACCGCGGCGAAAGCTATGCCGACAAGAATCTTGCGGGAAAGCTTTTCCTGTATTTTCCGTATTTTGAATATACGGCCGGCAACGGCGTCAAAAGACATACCGAGCGCAAACGAGACCAGCAGACAGACAAGCTGGCTGCATCCCAGATGCTCGGGTATTATGACGCCGAGGCCCCAGCCTATGCCGCTGATTATGGCTTTCAAGAACTGATCGATTGTAAATAGCTTTTTCATAATGAAACCTCCGCCGTACTTCCCGGCAGGATAAATGGCCCTGAGGTCACGGATGTTGTTGATGTTATTATAGCAGATGCGCGCTTCAAGCTCCACGCAAAAATGCGCCATTCAATTGAAAATTGGCAGTTGCTGGGGTACAATAAATCTGGATAAGGAAAGGGAACGCTAATGTCGGAAGTCGAGTATATCGGAAAAGTGAAATATATCGGTCTTGTAGACCCGCAGTACGAGCATCTTGTTTCCAACGACAAGGTGTACAGGGCGACCTCGCTTTCGTGCCACGGGCAGATAAACATCAACCTCGATCTCGATGCCGTGATGTACTATGCGGCGCCGGCGGGGTATTTCGAAATCATCGAAGACCCCGATGGAAAACTGAAGCAGTACGGCGCGAGGTACCGCGCGGCTTACTTCAAGAGGCAGGATTTATGAGAAGAAGCAGAGAAGACAGAATGTCGCAAAAGGAATACGAGGCCTTCGTACGCAAGTATCACGAGGATGAAGACTTTTCCGACATAATAAACATAGAGCACTGGGACCCGAAGAACCACCCGAGGATGCTGCGCGGCCACAGGGCGAAACAGTTCAAGCCCTTTTTGGTCACCAGCCAGAAGGCGAGGATACTCGAAAGAAAGAAAAAGAGACTTGAAGCCACCGGAGACGAGTACGAGGTGGGCTACAGGTTCGACGAGCAGAACGACCCGTACTGAAATGAATATGGAAGAAAGCCGATGGAACATATCTCATCGGCTTTCTTCCGTATTAAACAATATGAGCTATATCAGCATTATGCCGGTGAGCATATGGGTGGTGTAGCTTTTTTCAAGCCTGTACGAGGAAAAGATGCCGTCATGGTATGTGCACCAGTCGGGTCCCGTAATGTTTCCGGGGCTGATGCCGCATTTTTCAAGGCTCATTCTGACACCGAGGGCGACGTCGAGCATGTACTTGCCGTTGTCCTTCTTTTCAAACAGGCGGGATATCTCCTGCTCACTGTAGTTGACGGAAAAGTCGTCTATCAGTTCGCCGCCGACCTCATAGCAGCCGGCGCAGATGCACGGACCGAGGTAGATTAAAAGGTCGGAAGGTTTTGTGCCGTAGCACTTTTTCATAAGCTCCACGGCTTTGGCGGATATGAGCTTCGCGGTGCCTTTCCAGCCGGAATGGACCATGCCGACGGCTTTGCTGACCGGGTCGAGCATGAATACGGGGACGCAGTCGGCCTCGCGCGTGCAAAGGAAGAGTCCCTTCTCGTTCGTGACGAGACCGTCGCAGCTGCCGCCTTCGCAGGGACGGACGACGCCGCTTCCGGCGCTCGAGCGGTCCACCGCACGGACTATATCCGTATGGGTCTGGGACGGACGCACCATGTCGTCGGGCGTAATGCCGAGGAGATTTCCGAGCTCGAGGTAGTTGTCAAGGGCACCGTCCTCGCCGTATTTCCATTTTCCGTCTTCCCTGGGGGTGAATACGGTTTTTGTCAGGCCTGTCGAATCAAATTTTTCTACAGAATAGTATTTCATACGGGGATTATATCGTATTTTTTGCCTGCGGGCAACTTCCGGAGCACTTTTCACGGCGTTAAAAACGCAGAAAAAGGTATTCAAAGGTGGAAATATATTTTTTTTGTGGTAAAGTTATGAGTTGTGATTTCACAAGGGAAGATTCGGACTATGAGTAAAAAGACACTCAGCTTCATATGCATACTGCTCAGCGGGATACTCTGGGGAACCATGGGCTACTTCAGAAGAGGGCTCGGAGATATGGGTCTTCAGTCCTTCGGGGTGGTGTTCGTCAGGTGCGCGCTTGCATCGGTGCTGCTGCTTGTCACTGTCCTTGTCGTCAACCCTTCGCTGTTGAAGATTAAAGCCGGGGATATCTGGTGCTTTATAGGCAGCGGGATAATATCCATGCTGTTTTTCAGCACCTGCTATTTCGAGGCGATGAATCTGATGAGCCTTGCCAAGGCCGCGATACTGCTGTATACGGCGCCGGCTTTCGTAATCATTCTTTCGGCGCTCATTTTCAGGGACAAAATCACGCCCAGAATGATTGCGGCCATGATTCTGACGTTTGCGGGTATATGCCTGGTGTCCGGGCTCGTGGGCGACGACACGCCCATAGGCCTCAAGGGACTTCTTTTCGGACTGGGCTCCGGGTTCGGATACGCCCTTTACACGATCTTTTCGAAGCTTGCCATGAAGCGCGGCTACGAGAGCCTTACCATAAGCTTCTACTCGCTGCTGTTCGCGGCAGCGGGCGCGGGGATTATCTGGGGCGTAAGGGAACGTGCCGGCATAATGTTTTCAAGCTGCGTCAATTTCGTGTTCTGCCTAATAGCGGCGCTTGTAACGGGGTATCTCCCGTACATTCTCTACACATACGGACTTACCTACACCCCGGGCGGAAGGGCCTCGCTCATAGCATCGATCGAGCCGGTCGTCGCCGCGCTCGTGGGAGTTATGTTCTTCGGCGAGAAGCTGACGCTTCTTACGGCTGCGGGAACCGCCCTCGTTCTTGCGGGAATAGTCATCTGCAGCGTGAAGGCAAACGAGAAAAAGTAAGCTTTGGGGATGCATTCGGCATGCCCGTTAACTTTCCGGGTATATCTTAATAGGAAGAAACATGCTTTTTTCCCGGAACATTAAATTACAAAATATTTAAATTGAAGATCAGGAGGATCTAAGATTATGAGTGAACAGTACAAGAGAAAAAGAGGCGACCGCAAGGACGGACGTCTTTTAAGAGAGCTGGATTCGCTTCACTACATTACCGGAATCCTTTATCCCAACCGCTGCGACAACGAGGGATTCATAAGCGAGAATATCGACCTTACGAATCTCAACGCGTATCTTGAAAAGAGAAACGCCGAAAACCCCGAATACCACTACAACCTATTCCAGGTGATAGTTACGGCGCTCATCAAGACGATCACGCTCAGACCCAAGCTTAACTACTTCATCGTAAACGACAATTTCTACGAGAGAAACGAGATAAGCGCGTCGTTCGTGGTAAAGAAGGCCTTCGCAGACAACGGCGCGGAGGGTCTGGCGTTCATCCACAGCAAGGATACCGACAACCTCGACTCCATCCATGACGAGATATACCGCCAGGTTACCGCCAGACGCGAAGGCGAGGGCGACGGCTCGACCGATACGATGGACGTGCTCACCAAGATGCCGAGATGGCTGTCCAAGTTCATAGTCCACTTCCTTATGTGGCTCGACAAGCACGGCTGGGTTCCTCAGTCCATGATAGCCACGGACCCGTACTACTCTTCGTGCGTCATATCCAACCTCGGTTCCATAAAGCTCCACAGCGGATACCATCACCTCACTAACTGGGGCACATGCTCCATGATAGTTCTAATCGGCGAGGAGAAGCTCTGCCCGTTCTTTTCGGAGGACGGCACCGTATCCATGCGCCCGGCCATAGACATCGGCCTTACTCTCGACGAGCGCATTGCCGACGGCTACTACTACGCAAAGTCCATGAGGCTGTTCCGCAAGCTTCTCGAGAACCCCGAGCTGCTTGAGCTTCCGATGTCCGAAAAGATAGACTACTAATAAAAATTCATCCGCAGTTTGCAATTTGAACAGGGGAGGAGACGTATAATGCGAAGTATGAAAAAACTTATTTCTTTATTAGCGGTTGCAGCGCTCCTTTTCTCTCTTGGTCCGGTATGTTTCGCAATCGACTATACGCAGGTCGATTCGTTCCCCGTCACCATCGTGGTGGACGGAGTCAAAACCGAGGGTGCGGCTGTCAATGTGAGCTACAGATTCAATACCTACCTTTCGCTGCGTTCACTGGCCACGGCCTTTAAAGGGACGGACCGGAATTTCGATTTCGCCTACGCGTCCACGGATTATGACGGCGAATATTTCGAGATAACGACCGGCAAAGACTACACGGGCGAAAACGGACAGTTCAGGAAGGATATAGAGGAGGCGCTGTTTCTGGCATCTTCTACCCACCGACTGTTTGTGGACGGCGCGGAGAAGAAATACTACACGTTCAGGTACGGAAATCCCGAGGATCTGTACATGAGCCTTACGGATATCCTGCTTCTTTTCGATGTAGGCGCGGAGTTTTCAGGCGAGAACGAGATAAAGTTCTACCCCGAGCGCACTTTCGCCGCGAGCATTGACGGGCTCGACGCAGAAGGCTATTTCAACCAGTTCAGCAGCGTGCTCGTAGGCAGCGCCAAAAACGGGAAGGTGAGCTTTTCCAAAAACGCCGATGTTGCGTATCCCGTGGCGAGCACTTCAAAGCTTATGAGCTATCTTGTTGTCAAGGACGCCATAAAGTCTAAAAAGATCCGCGAGACCGACCTTGTGACCATATCCGCCGAAGTGCAGAAGCTGTCCGAGGCGGAAGACGGCAGAATCAAAATGACGAAGGGCGACACCGTGCCCGTCAGCGAGCTTATTGAGGCTATGATGATCATATCCAGCAACGAGGCCGCGCTGGCGCTCGCCGAGCATGTGTCGGGCTCCGAGAGCAAGTTCGTCGAGGCCATGAACAAAAAAGCCTCCGAGCTGAAACTCGAAGACTCCGTGTTTATTAACTGCAACGGACTGCCGGTCATGACGATGGGGTCCATCCCCACCAAGATGCAGAACCGCATGAGCGCAAACGACATGTTCACGCTGGTATGCCATATTCTTGACAGGTATCCCGAGGTAACGGACATTACGTCGAAACAGCTGGTCAAGCTCGAGACTCTCGACTATACGAGCTGGAACTCCAATACCCTCATATTCAACAACCCCTCCATCACGGGGCTCAAGACCGGCAACACCAAGGCGTCGGGAAGCTGCGTCGCGGCATGCGACAGCAAAGGGAAAGTCGTCATAGTGCTCGGTGCGGAGGACAGCGCCATCCGCGGAAGATGCGCCGAGATACTTTTTCGGGCGTCATAACAGTATAGACAAAAAATAAATACCTAAAATAAATCAGCTGCAGGATCAGATGCCTGCAGCTGCTATTTTCAGATGTTCAAGCCATGAATACGGGATTTCCGGCTCGCCGAGCGGGTTGTTCGGCTTAATGGAGCCGTGGAAATCGCTTCCGCCCGTTTTGATGAATCCGTACTTCTCCGCCTGCTGTTCGAGAAAATCCATCTGCTCTTTCGTGTGGCTGGGATGCCTTACTTCGAGACCGACCGCACCGAGGGAAAAGCAGTAGAGAATAAGTTCGTCGAGAAGCGAGGGGTCGTATCCGTACTCGAAGGGGTGGGCGAGTATCGCAAGCCCGCCGGCCTGCTGAATAAGCTCGAAGCAGCGCTCGATGGGGAGCGTTCTTCTAGGCACATAGTATTCCATGCCCTTGCTGACATACCGCGCAAAGGCGTCGGCTGTGTCGGCGGCAATACCGTTTTCAACGAGTATGGTAGCTATGTGGGGTCTGCCTATGACGTCACCGAAACGCTCTTTCATCTGCTCGTAGGTGATGTCTATTCCGTCGGCGCGCATGATTTCGACTATTTTTTCGTTCCTCTCGTCGCGGTCGCGGACGATGTTGTCAAGCTCGGCGAGAAGCTCGGGACATTCGGGGTTTATATAGAAGCCGAGAAGATGCACCATGCCTTTGTACTTGGTGGAAAACTCGATTCCCGGAACAACCTCGATACCGCACTTTTCACCTTCGGACGTCGCCTCGGCGATTCCGGACACGGTGTCGTGGTCTGTAATGGCAACGGCAGAAAGACCGGTGTCGCTTGCGAGGCTGATCAGTTCGGACGGAGACAAGGTCCCGTCTGACGCGCTTGTATGTGTGTGCAGGTCAATGGTTTTTTCCATTATCTGATTCCCTCGACAAATTCCTGGGACTTTGACAGTATCTCGCCGGGGTCGCTGCCGATGAAGTACTCTCCGTTTTCGTATACTATTTTGCCGTTTATCATGGTAAGACGCACATCCGAGCTTTTGCCCGCATATACGATGTTGCTTATTACGTTGTTCACGGGGTTCATGTTGGGCGCGCCGAGGCTGACGATTATGAGGTCGGCCTTCTTGCCCTCGGCTATATTGTCGCAGCCCTCAAGGCCCATGGCATGCGCTCCGTTGACGCAGGCCATCTTCAGAACCTCGGGCGCGGGGAGAGCGGAGGCGTCGGAGCATATGGCCTTCTGAAGGGCGGTTGCAAGATACATCTCGCGGAACATGTCAAGAGCGTTGTTCGATGCGGCACCGTCCGTGCCTATGGCGATGCGGATGCCTTTCTTGCGCATCTTTTCAAGAGGGGCTATGCCAGAGGCAAGCTTCAGGTTTGACGCGGGGTTTGTTACGGCGAAGAGATGCTTCGACGCGAACAGTTCTATGTCCTCGTCCGACATGTGCACGCAGTGGAATCCGCCGCCGCCGTTGTCGAAAAAGCCCAGGCTGTCCAAAAAGACGGGCGGGGTCATGCCGTATCTTTCGATGCAGCCTTCGACTTCGGACTTCGTCTCGCAAAGATGCGTAAACATCGGAGCTGAGTACTTGTGGCCGAGTTCACATATGTAGCGCAAGCGCTCGGGCCCCGTGGTGTATTCGGCGTGGATGCCGAGCATGAAGCCGATTAAATCCGAACATCCGTTGAACTTGAGGTATTCGCGCTCTATGTTTGTCGGGTCTGCGTCGAAGTTGTTGAGCGCCGCGCATATCACGGTGCGGAAATTCGCCTCGGTGCAGGCTCTGACGTAACTGTCGTTGTAGTAGTACATGTCGAAAGCGGCCGTGATGCCGCCGGACACGTATTCCATGATGCCGAGCTTCGTCAGGTAGTAAAGATACTCCGCCGACAGCTTGGCCTCGTTGGGAAAGACGTCCTCCTGAAGCCATCTGTCGAGAGGCTTTTCGTCCGCAAGGGAGCGGAGGAAGGTCATCGCCGTATGGCTGTGGGCGTTCTTGAGTCCGGGCATGAGCACGTCGCCTTTAAGGTCAATCTCGCGCTCAAAGCCTTCGGCATATTCCCTGGCCGGACCGACGTAGACTATATCGCTGCCGTCGACCCAGACTTCGTCGCCGGTAATGACGGCGTCCGGACAGAATCTGAGGATTTTGCCGTTATGGAACCTTATCATTATTTGTCCTCCCAGTACTCGCTTCCGCCGCACTGCTTTACTATCTCGGAGCGGGTAGCCATCATGCCGGTGTATGTCGGCAGTATGAATACAGGTTTATCGCTCTGCCGGAGCGAAGAGATGAGCGCGTGCGTGTCGGTCTGCTTTATTAAAGCGGAGTCGTCGAAGCCCGCTTTTATAAGACGGGCGTACATTTCCTCGGCGCGCATGCCCGAGACGTAGATCTTTTCTATTCTGCACTGTTTGAGCGATTCGAAGTCGGCGGTGTCTAGCCACGAGATATCCACACCGTCGGATACGTTGTTGTTGAGGTATATCGCAAGGACGAAGTCCTCGTCGTATTTTTTGAGATAGTCTATTACCTGGTCGCAGCCGGCACCGTTTTTGACGAGCACCATTCTGCCGCCGCAACGGCCGAGCTGGGGGAAGAACTCCATGCGTCCGAAGCCGCAGGTGAAGCTGCCGAGCGCGTCCGCGGCGGTGTCGCGGGAAATGCCGCAGTTTCGCATTACCGCGTAGGCGCCGAGGGCGTTGTACATGTTGTACATCGCCGGAAGGTTGATGTTTATAAGAATCTCCTGCTTGTTTTCCTCAACCTTTATCTGGCTGCCGTCAAGACCTGAGGAGAGTATCCTGGTTATGCGCACGTCCGCCTCGGGACGGCTGTAGCCGCATTTCGTGCAGCGGAACGCGCCCAGATGCGAGAATGTCATGTAGTCGTACTCGAGCTTGCCGCCGCATACTGAGCACTCGGTAACGTCCGAGGAACCCGAGTAGGGGGTGTTCTCAAGCGCGGATTTATCGATGGAGAAATAGACGGTTTTGTTGGGCACGTCCCTGCCTATGGCGGATGAGACGCTGTCATCGGCGTTCAGGACGAGGGTCGCGTCCTTGGCGTTGGACACGGCAGTCGAGATGCCGGCAAGGGTTCCGCCTACACCGCCGAAACGCTCCACCTGGTCGACGAAGAGGTTGGTCACGTATATGACTTTGGGCTGGGTGTATCTGCATACTTCCTTGGACGCAAACTCGTCGGTTTCAAGAATCGCGAACTTTTTGGAGCATTTGCCGGTGAGGCTCGAATTCATTATGAAGTCCGTGGTAATGCCCTCAATAAGATTGGCGCCCGTGAGGTTGGCAAAGTAGCTCAGACCCGAAAGGCGGAAGCCCTCCTCTACCATTCTGACGGATGTCGTTTTACCGTTCGTTCCCGTAATCACCACGCAGCTTACGCCCTTTGAAAGGGTGCCGAGAAGATCGGGGCATATTTTAAGCGCAATACGGCCGGGAAGGCCCGTGCCGCCGCGGTTGAAGAGCCGGCAGAAAAATCTGAGTATTTTTCCTGTCAGACATGCAATGAATGTGCGCATTACGCTTCCACCTCCTCGAGCCGTACGATTTTAACGTCCGTGCGGCCGTTGTTTATTGTAAGAACGGCATAGCTCGCCTTCGGGTCGTTCTTTATTGTGCCGGGATTTATCACCTCGAGTCCGCCCTGTCCGAGATGAAGGGCGTTGTGGGTGTGACCGTAGAGCACTATGTCCGCTTCGGCGGCATGTGCCGCGTCTTCAAGCTCCGCTGACAGCTCGTTGCGCTTCACCCTGTGGAGATTGCCGTGCACGGCATAAATCCTTTTGCCGCCGATAGTGTATACGGCTTCGGCGTCGGTGGATGACCAGCCGTCGCAGTTGCCCCGGACATTGTATATTGTAAGGCCAGGGTGCAGCCAGCTTACGGTCTCTAGATCCCTTTCGCCGTCGCCGAGATGGATTAAAAATCCGGGCTTCTCCCTTTCGACGGCATCGAGTATGTTGGTTGAATATCCGTGTGAGTCGGATACTATAAGAACTTTTGTTTCCATGCACAGAAATATACCACAAATTCATGCCAAATAATAGCTGACAAAAGTGACAAAGAAGGGCCAGAATGAATAAATAACGGCATACTAATTAACAGATAATTCAACAAATGCCGCGGAAAATACAATAAACTGTTTGCATATGTTATTCGGAGGTGCTTTTATGGCAAATCTAAGCAATATGCCCTTTGCGGGGATAGTTGTAATTCTGATTATCCTGGCGCTGTTTGCGCTTTCAATCATCGTGCTTTTCCACACATACAACCGCTACAGGAGAATAACAGCTCAGCTGGGCGGCAAGATGAAGGAGAACAACGGCTTTTTGAGATATACCGTCAACGAGTTCGCCGAGGCGTATAAAAGCCACGGCACCGAAGTCAACACTCCGGCCATAATAGAAGACGCCGTCAACACGAAACTCGGCGGGCTGAAGCTCTCGGAGAGGTTTTTGAACAATGCGGTTTCGCTGTTCGTTACTCTCGGACTTTTCGGAACCTTCCTCGGCCTTTCGCTTTCGGTCAACTCGCTTACCGAGCTTATTTCCTTTTCCAACACCAGCGAGTGGCTGTCGGTCCTGGACTCGGTCGGCGGAGGACTCATGTCTGCGCTTTCGGGAATGGGCGTTGCGTTCTACACCTCGCTTGTCGGCGTCGCGTGCTCGATCATACTGACTATACTCAAGGCCATATTCTCGCCCTCCGGCGCACGCGAGCTTATGATGACGAGGATGGAGCTCTGGCTTGACGGCTCGGTTGCCCCGTCGCTTCCCACGGATACGGCGAAGTCGGATGTCGAGCTCGTGCATCAGATGATAGACGCTTTAAACTCCACTTCCGATTCCATGAAAAGGACCATGCAGGAGTCGACCGACGCCCTTACGGGGAACCTCGATTCGTTCAACTCGACCGTCGAGACCTTCAACAGCGGCATCCATGATTTTTCGGAGATCGAGTATTCGCTGCGCGGCTCTATAGAAAGGCTTGACCTGTCCGTCAGGGATATCGCGAGATATGCCTCCGGCGCGAGAAAGGAAAGGAGCGAAGACTGATGAAAAGACGTTCGCTGGCAGCAAATTCATCGTCCGGCGCGCGGTCTGACAGCGGAGAGCAGGGGTTCTGGCCATCATACGCGGATATGATGAGCTCTTTTGCGCTCATACTGTTCTTCCTGATGCTTCTGAGCTACATCCAGAACCTCATAACCGGAAACGACCTTCAGAACACGCAGGAAGTGCTCTCAGACACCAAGGCCCAGCTCCAGCTAACCGAGCAGGAGGTGGAGGACGCGACCGACGCTCTTGCAAAGATACAGATCGACCTTGACGACGCCAACGAGGAGCTCAAGGGCAAGCAGAAGGACCTTATGACCCAGCAGGCGCTTATAGACTCGCAGCAGGAGTATCTAGCGGCGGCAAACGAGGAGATATCCCAGATGCGCTCGCAGATGCAGACCATCGCCGTGCTGAGGCTTTCAATACTCGAACAGATCAAGGACAGCATAGTCCGGGCGACAGGGGACTCATCGAAGGTGTCTATAGGCGACAACGGAAACATCATCCTCAACGAGGGGATACTCTTCGACACGGGCTCATATCAGATTAAGCCGGAGGCCCAGAGCGCGCTCGACCAGCTGGGCAGAGTGTTTCGGGAGTTTCTGGCAGATGAGAACAATGCCAAGTACATAGACTCCATCGTCATATCCGGACACACGGATACCGACGGCACGCCCGATACCAACAGGACCCTTTCGACCAACAGGGCAAACTCGGTCCTCAACTATCTTCTCAATACCGGGCTTTCGTCCTACTCGAGCTACTTCTGCGCGGCGGGCTACGGACAGGACAGGCCTGTTGCCTCCAACAACACGGAGGAGGGCAAGGCCCAGAACAGAAGAATCGAGATTTCAATAATACTCAAAGACGACACCGTTCTTGAAATCGTGGACGAGTATCTCAACATAGACGTGCCCGACACACCAAAGGCCGCCGGAAAAGACGACGGGAACAAGACCGCTGTCACCGGCAAGGTCCCGGCGGCGGGCGGACACAACAGTTTCACATGAAGACAACCGGCACCGGATTTGATTCTCCGGTGCCGGTTTCATCTGGCGCGTCGTATTAAAGCTTCATTGTAAGGCTTATGCGGCCTTTCTTTTCGTCTATGTCGAGGACCTTGACCTTTACAACATCACCGACCGAAAGAACTTCGGACGGGTGACGGATGTATTTGTCGCATATCTGGGATATGTGGACAAGGCCGTCCTGGTGCACGCCTATATCCACAAAGGCGCCGAAGTCTATAACGTTTCTGACCGTACCCATAAGCTCCATGCCGGGCCTCAGGTCATTTATCTCAAGCACGTCCGAACGCAGAAGCACGGGAGGCAGTTCGTCTCTCGGGTCGCGGCCGGGCTTTTTAAGTTCGCTTATTATGTCCGTCAGTGTGGGAACGCCGACGCCGCACAGTTCCGCGAGCTTTTCAAGCCCCAGCTCGCTTATTTTGACGTCAATCGACGGGATGTCGCAGATGGAAAGAAGCTTTTCGGCCGCGCTGTACGACTCGGGGTGGACGGCTGTATTGTCGAGCATCTGCTTTGACTCGGGCACGCGGAGGAAGCCCGCGCACTGCTCGAAGGCCTTGGCTCCGAGCTTGGGAACCTTCTTTATCTGGGCGCGGGAGGTGAAGGCGCCGTTTTCCTCGCGCATTGCGACGATGTTGGCGGCCGTTGCCCGGGTAAGCCCCGCGACTCTTAAAAGAAGCGATACCGATGCCGTGTTTATGTCCACACCCACGGAGTTGACGCAGTCCTCGACGACACCGTTGAGGGTCTCTTCGAGCTGCTTCTGGGGCATGTCGTGCTGGTACTGTCCGACGCCTATCGCCATCGGGTCGATCTTGACGAGTTCGGCAAGCGGGTCCTGAAGACGTCTTGCTATGGACACGGCGCTTCTGAGATTGACGTCGAAGTCGGGGAATTCCTCGGCCGCGAGCTTGGATGCGGAGTATACCGAGGCGCCCGCCTCGTTTACCATCGCGTACGAGACCTTCCTGCCTTCGAGACGCTTTATCATCTCGACGGCCATGGCCTCGGTCTCCCTGGATGCGGTTCCGTTGCCTATGGCAATGTGCTCGACGTTGTCCTTGAGTATGAGCGCCGACAGTTTGCTTATGGCCTCTTCCTTCTTGGCGTCGGAGAACGTGGGATACACGACCGTGGTGTCGAGGACCTTTCCGGTCGGATCGATGACGGCGACCTTGCAGCCGTTTCTGTATCCGGGGTCGAGACCCATGGTGACCTTGCCCTTTACGGGCGGCTGCATAAGAAGGGGCTTAAGGTTCTGACCGAACATCTTTATTGCGCCCTCGCAGGCCATGTCGGTGAGCGACGAGCGGCACTCCCTCTCCATGGAGGGGAAGATGAGGCGGTCGTACGCGTCGTCGGAAGCGTCACGCACGAAGTTCATGGACGCGCTGCCGGGGACTATGACCGCACGGCGGACCTTCTGCTTTGCAAGCTCGTGGTCGAGCTCTATTGCGACTTTCAAAAAGCCTTCCTTCTCGCCGCGGTTGATGGCGAGAACCCTGTGCCCGGGAATGCTTCTGACGCTCTGGGAAAACTCGTAGTACTGCGAGTATACGCTGTCCTCGTCGTTTGCGTTGCGTGAGCTTATGACGGCGTTCGAGTTGATGAAATCCCTCAGCACCGAGCGGATGGACGCATCGTCGGATATCATTTCGGCGATTATGTCGGAGGCGCCCGCAAGGGCATCCGCAGGATCTTCAAACTCCGCCGCGGCCGCTTCGGGCGCGGGGCAGTCCGGACCCTGCTCAAAGAGCAGGAGGGCGAGCGGCTCGTAGCCTTTTTCCTTGGCTATCGTTGCCCTGGTGCGCTTTTTGGGCTTGTATGGCCTGTACAGGTCCTCGAGGGAGGACAGAGTCCTTGCGTTGCATATATCTTCAAGCAGTTCGTCGGTCATCTTGCCCTGCTCGGTGATGGAGTTGATGATGGTCTGGCGCCTTTCATCCATCGAGCGCAGATACTCCAGACGCTCGGAGAGGTTTCTGAGCGTGGTGTCATCCATCGCGCCGTGCATCTCCTTGCGGTATCTGGCTATGAAGGGTATGGTGTTGCCCTCGTCGATGAGGCCGACGACGTTGCTTACGTATTCTTCTTTGAGTTCCAGCTCCTCTGAGAGCTGCTTTATGATGTCCATGTAATTCTCCCGGAAAGCAAAATTTTAAACTGCATTTTGGTGCAGTTTTTCCAATGGCTATTATAGCATAGTATGGTATAATAATTAAACAATGAAAATTTCTGGAGGTTTGTCCGATGAAATATTTTTATCTTGCCATACTGTCGCTCGTGCTGGCGGCGGCTTTCATCTACTATGAGCACGGCAAAAAGTACGTGCCCGCGGTGGTGCTCAAGGGCGCAGCATCCCTCGCCTTCGTTCTGCTCGGCATTCTGGGCTGGAAGCTGAACGGCTCGCCGGACTACGGCAAGTACGTTGTGATAGGCCTGATACTCGGATGCGTGGCGGACGTGCTGCTCAATCTCAGGTTCGTGTTCGAAAAGGCCGGACAGAAAATATTCCTCGTCGGAATCCTCGTGTTTCTGGCGGGACATGTTCTCTACCTGGTGTCGCTCATTCCGCAGTGCGCGTACGTGTGGGCGTACCTTATAGCGGGCGCGGTCCTTACTTATTTTATATTGAAGTGGATCTTCTCCAAGATTACCGCGAAGAAGGCGTTCAAGATATTCGGCATCTTCTATATCGGAGCGGTAGTGATGATGACCTGCGTGTCGCTCGGGGTATTAATCACCAATCCCGGTACAAGAAGCTTCCTGTTCTTCATGGGCGCGCTGCTGTTCCTCGTTAGCGATATTGTCCTCATACTCAACACCTTCGGCTCGGAGTCGAAGTTCTCGCTCAGAATCACGAATCTCAGCCTCTATTACCTCGGCCAGATTCTTATAGCGATTTCGCTGCAGATGCGCTGAGATACAGCCCAATTAATTAATGTTGCCGCATGGCTTTATTATATGAAGCCGTGCGACAATTCATGTTCGGGATTGTTTTCCCGGGAAGGAGCCCTGATGACGATACTTGTGGATATGGACGATGTGCTCGAAACGCTCGTGGAGGGATGGACAGAGTATCTCAACGACCGCCACGGCCTGGACGTCAAGCCGACGGACGTGAAATGCTGGGATATGAGTCTGGCTTTTCCGACGCTCACTAAAGAGGAGGTCTACGCCGCCGGGACGGACGATGCGCTCTGGGACTATGTGGGACCGAAGCCGGGCGCGGCCGAGGCACTGAAAAAGCTGATGGATGAGGGGCACGAGATATATGTCGTGACGGCGTCATACTACCAGACGCTCCGGGCAAAGATGGAGAATGTCCTTTTCAGGTATTTTCCGTTTCTGGACTGGGACCATGTCATAATCACTTCAAACAAGCATATGATAAAAGGCGATGTGCTTATAGACGACGGACCGCACAATCTGACGGGCGGAGATTACAGAAAAATACTGTTCAATGCCAGCCACAACGAATCTTTCGACGAAAGTTCGGTCGGCGCAGTCAGGGTTCACGACTGGGACGAGGCCTGCGCGGAAATAGAGAAGATAGCAGGGGAACTTGCATACGCCGGCAAAGCTGAAAAAGAAATATAATCGGGTGAAGATAATTGGTGATAGTCCCCAAACGCGGCATAGAAATAAGCGGCATAATGTCAAAAATGCGGGCGTAATCCATAAATGACTTGATAAAAACCACGCAAACATATATAGTGATTATATCTGTATAAACAATACAAAATGGAGGTTAATTATGAAGAAAGCTAAATGCAGATGCGGTTTCTTCAAAGTTCTTCTGTGCCTTACCGGAATAGGCGCCGTAGTCGGTTTCCTGTTCAAGGATAAGATCCGTGAGGCGGCATTCAACAGTATGTACGAGGATACAATCCTCAGCCTGATGGATGTTGGAAGACTTGTACTGGATCTCGTACAGTGGCCTATTGACTGGGTCAAAGCAATGCTCCCGTAAACGAGCGGAAAAAAATAAGAAAGGTATATTATAATGAACAAAATTTATGAACCTTTATTTACTCCGTTCAATATCGGAGAAGTAGAGATCCCCAACCGTATCGTACAGTGCTCCATGGGCGGCACATCCCTCTTCGGATGGCTGGAGCCTTCCCACTTCGACAAGGAAGCTGCTGACTTCCTTCTCAAGAGAGCAAAAGACGGCGTAGGCCTTGTTCTCCCCGGCATGCAGGTTATCCGTGATACCATGGGAAGAAAATGGCTCGATTCCAACAAGCAGATGTACCGTGTGCTCAAGCCCTACATGGATGAGTATCACAAGACAGGCGGAAAGCTCTTCATCCAGCTGGCCGGCGGCTTCGGCCGTTCCATGGCTGTTACCGGATGGATGACCGCTCTTGCAAAGAACGACGTTCTCAACAAGCTCGCAAGCCCCTTCATCGATGTTCAGTATTCCTGCGCATCCGCTTCCGAGACACCTAACCGCTGGGCAGACTTCGACTCCCGTCCCTTCACAGTTGAAGAGATTCAGGAAATGGTCTACCACTTCGGTCTCACTGCAAAGAAGCTGCGTGAAGCAGGCGTCGACGGCGTTGAAATCCACGCTGTCCACGAAGGCTACAACCTCGACCAGTTTGCTATTGCAAACATGAACTTCCGTAACGACCAGTACGGCGGATCTCT
>R27__coassemble_811_pt1 | contig 16939 bp, 18 predicted proteins | sample R27__metabat2_low_PE_023 | metagenome-assembled genome bin R27
GGGCGATATGATTTGCCTGCTGTTTGAAATGTTCAGTGTCTCATCCAAACTTAATCTGCGCAAAAACAAAGGCTGACTGTTCTCCGGTGACTTTTTTCGACTGTTTATACGCTGAAGTCTCAGGACAGTGAACTACATCGGCATTGAAATGCCGATGTAGTTCACAAAAACGCCTGATTATATAGCAATACATGCATAGGTTTTTATAACGATACTAAATATCAGAATAATGCTCGTTTCCAGACACTATTCTGCCCTATAAACAGAAATAAGCAACCTTGAAATTATATCAAGATTGCTTATTTTTTCTGGTGGAGATGAGGGGAATCGAACCCCTGTCCGAAAATACTTCATCAGAGAATTCTCCGAGCGCAGACCTTTATTTACATTCCCTTGTCAGATCGGGAAAGATCACCCTAAAAGACTTGGTAGCTTCATTATGCGTGGTATGCGCAAAGCTTAACATACTCACGTTCACCACTAATCGACGCCCTTACCGAAGCCGTGGTACTCTCCGGCAGAACGCTCGCTAATTAAGCAGCGAGAAGAACAGTGTTATCGTTGTTCTTTAATTTATAATTTTGCTCATTTTTTGGATGGTAAGCGCATCCGCTCGCTATCTCTGCCTCTATATCCCCGTCGAAACCGTGACATCCCCTAATATATCAGCACTTTTCCGGCTCGGGATATTCCGTTCCGAATGTGTCGACGGTTACTTTCTTCATTATCTGCGGCTCACGTGGTCTGTCATTGTAGTCTGTCCTTGTGGTCGCTATGGTATCTACGACATCAATTCCTTCAATTACTTTTCCGAATGCAGCATATGCTCCGTCAAGATGAGGGGCGACTTCATGCATAATGAAAAACTGGCTTCCGGCGCTGTTGGGATCCATTGCTCTCGCCATGGACAGGACACCCTTGTCGTGCTTTAAGTCATTTTTGAATCCGTTCTGGGAGAATTCTCCTTTGATTGAGTAACCGGGACCGCCGGTACCGTTGCCCTGGGGATCGCCTCCCTGAATCATGAATCCCTCGATGACTCTGTGGAAACGGAGTCCGTCATAAAACCCCTTGGAAACAAGGGAAACAAAATTGTTTACGGTGTTGGGGGCAATTTCGGGATAAAGTTCAGCCTTGATTATGCCGCCGTCTTCCATTTCAAATGTTACTATAGGATTGCTCATTGGTTTAATACCTTTCTTTTAATGTCCTTTCAATGTCGCGCTTTGATTCTCTTTCGGATTCAGAATCACGCTTGTCATGAAGCTTTTTGCCTTTGCACAGCCCGATTTCGAGTTTGACTTTGCCGTTGGAAAAATAAACTGACAGCGGAATCAGGGCAACACCGTCCTGCATAACCCTGGCGTTGAGTTTAAGTATTTCGCGTTTATGCATCAGAAGTCTTCTCGGCCTGACAGGATCCTTGTTGAAGATGTTGCCTTTCTCGTAGGGGCTTATATGTATTCCGCGAGCCCATAATTCGTTGTTCTTTATCACGCAGTAGGAATCTTTGAGATTTATCTGACCCTCGCGGATTGACTTTACTTCGGTTCCGGCGAGCTCTATGCCCGCCTCGTAACGCTCAAGAACAAAATAGTCATGAAATGCTTTGCGGTTGGCGGATATTTCCTTTTTTCCTTTTTTCTCTGCCATACATAAAATATATCATGAGGTTTTTCAAAATAAAAGTACATTTTGTTAAGAATGTGATAGGATATAGGCAGAATATTACAGGCATGGCTATGCATGCCGAACTGGAGGCGGAAATGGATTATTTTGAGAAACGAATTGACGGCGAAACAAAGTACGAGGGCGTTATTGTCAATGTCTATCTGGACAGAGCGGAACTTGTCAACGGCAAGATAGTAAAGCGAGAGGTTGTTGACCATCCCGGAGGAGTAGGTATTCTGCCCGTAGATGAGGACCTTAACTGCTACATGGTAAAACAGTACAGATATCCGGTTCAGTGCGAGATGCTTGAAATCCCGGCGGGCAAGCTCGAACGCGGCGAGTATCACGGAGACTGCGCGGTAAGGGAACTCGAGGAGGAAACCGGATTTACCGCAGACAGCATGGAGTATTTCGGCAAGACTGTGCTTTCACCGGGTTATTCAACGGAAGCGCTGCACATCTATATCGCAACCGGACTTCACGCCGGCAAGTCGCATCCGGACGAAAATGAATTTCTCAATGTTTACAAGTATCCGCTGAAAGAACTTGTTGAAATGGTTGCCGACGGCGAGATATCCGATGCAAAGAGCATAATCGCCATACTTGCTGCCGCACGGAAGATGCTTTGACGAATGCTTTTCCGGCCGCTCCGGCGTCTGTTGTTTTCATCTGTATTATCGGGTGACCGATCCTTGATAAAACCAGGAATTCAGCCCTTTTTTAATATCGTGTGACAGGCCGGGCGGCAGGAGAGTGTATATTAAGTGTATATTTTTTAGTGGCATATGAAAAGCTGATGTGTTATAATATGTTGCGTTATGGAAAAATATGTAGTCCACGGCGGAAAAACTTTAAACGGTGAAGTTACCATCAGCGGTGCAAAAAACGCTGCTGTTGCTATTATACCCGCAGCTCTTTTGGTCAACGGAGTCTGCAGAATAGAGAATATGCCGCATATCAGTGATACCGATATGCTTCTGACCATATTATCCGATCTTGGCGCCAAGGTCAGATTTATCAACAACATTACAATAGAAATTGATTGCACGGATGTCGAATACAAAGACGCGCCATATGATTTGATGCGTAAGATCCGTGCATCTTATTATTTAATAGGAGCCATGCTCGGCCGTTTTGGCAAGGCAAAGACCACAATGCCCGGCGGTTGCAATTTCGGGGTGCGTCCCATAGACCAGCACATCAAGGGCATGGAAGCGCTCGGGGCAAAGGTTACCGTCGAACACGGTTTTGTGGAGGCCGAAGCCGAAGAGGGAAGACTCCGCGGCTCCATGGTTTATCTCGACAAAGTTTCGGTCGGCGCGACGATGAATATCATTCTGGCGGCTACTCTGGCTTCCGGACGGACGATTATCGAAAATGCCGCCCGCGAGCCGCATATAGTTGACCTGGCAAACTTCCTGAACTCCATGGGAGCGGATATCAGGGGCGCCGGCACAGACACGATAAAGATTAACGGCGTTGACTCGCTCCACGGTGGTTTCTATTCCATAATTCCCGACCAGATTGAGGCGGGAACCTATATGGTTGCTGCTGCAGCGACCGGCGGGGAAGTACTTATCAAAAACGTTATTCCGAAGCATCTCGAGTGCATAAGCGAAAAACTCCGCGAAACGGGAACCATCGTTCAGGAAAATGATGATGCCGTTCTCGTCAGGAGCAGTGGACATCTTAGGAAGGTAAACATTAAGACTCTGCCGTATCCAGGATTCCCGACGGATATGCAGCCGCAGATGGCCGCTCTTCTGTGTCTGGCCGAAGGTACGTCCATAATAACCGAAGGTATTTATGACAACAGATTCAAATATACCAACGAGCTTAGAAAAATGGGCGCAGATATTCAGGTGGACGGAAAGATTGCGGTTATTCAGGGCGAACAGCATTTAACGGGAGCCTATGTCAATGCGTGCGACCTCCGTGCCGGTGCGGCAATGGTAATTGCCGGCCTTTGCGCTGAAGGCGAAACGGTTATTGAAGACTGCCACTATATCGAACGAGGGTATGAGAATTTTGTGGAGAAGCTTCACAACCTCGGGGCGGATATAGAGATTGTGGATGAACCCGAAGGTCCGGAAGGCGAAAAAGTAATTTCAGTCAGCTGAGGAGTGCCTCATAGGCACTCCTTTTTCATCAGTAGGGATTATGATTAACATCAAGCTTGTCTGCGTAGGCAAAATGAAGGAAAAATTCTATATTGACGCATATGGTGAATACGCAAAGAGACTGCAGGCATACTGCAAGCTGGAACTTGTGGAGATTCCCGAGAGTTCTCTTGATAAAGAAGCTGCCGCTGTGATAAAATACCTAAGCAAAAGTGCCTATGTTATCGTGATGGCAATCGAAGGGAGAAAACTTTCCTCCACGGAATTTGCAAAGAAGATAGACAGTATCGCACTTAACGGGCAGTCGGAAATCATCTTTGTCATCGGCGGGTCGGTGGGACTGGCCGATGAGGTAAAGAACAGAGCAGACATGCTTTTGTCCATGTCGGATATGACGTTCCCGCATCATCTGGCAAGAGTTATGCTTGCCGAGCAAATATACAGAGCATTCAAAATTAACGAAGGGTCGGTGTACCATAAGTGAAAAATTACGACTATAAGGAAGAATACCGCAGATGGCTTGAAAGCCCGGCACTGAGCGAGGCGGAATGGAAAGAACTTGATGCGATTTCGGATGACGAAGTTGAAATCGAAAACCGTTTCTTTGCACCGCTGGAATTCGGTACCGCCGGATTGAGAGGGCAGATGAAGGTCGGCCTGCATAATATGAATATTCATGTTATCCGCCATGCCACCCAGAGCTTTGCAGATGTTATTTTGGCCGAAGGTGAAGAGGCAATGAAAAAAGGCATTGTAATCGCTCATGACTGCCGGCTCAACGGTGTCGAGTTCGCAAGGGAAGCAGCCTGCGTAATGGCGGCCAACGGTATCCGTGTAATGCTTTTTGATGAACTCAGACCGACTCCGGAACTCAGTTTTGCCGTTATGTACTACGGCTGTGCGGCTGGACTGAACATTACCGCATCGCACAACCCGAAAGAGTACAACGGATATAAAGTCTACTGGTCCGACGGTGCCCAGCTGCCGCCGCATAAGGCCGAGGCTATTGCGAAAAGAATGGAAGAAAACGATATTTTCACTTCCTATAAATCCTGCGATTTTGACAAGGCCGTCAAGGAAGGCCAGATAGAGCTTCTCGGCGAGGAAACGGATGAGGCGTTCTTAGAAAGAGTGCTCAGCGAGGCAATTGACAAGGAAGCAGTAAAGAAAGTTGCCGATGACCTGAAGATAGTTTACACGCCGTTCCACGGCTGCGGATACAAACTCGTACCCGAAGCATTGAAAAGACTGGGAATCAAGCATCTGTATCCGGTCGAAGAGCAGATGGTGCTTGACGGAAATTTCCCGACTGTTGTCAGTCCGAACCCGGAGAATCCGGAAGGATTTTATCTGGCTGTGGATCTTGCCAAGAAAGTCGGCTCGGACCTTATTATCGGAACGGACCCAGATTCAGACAGAATAGGTGTTATGGTAAGAGGCAAGGATGGAGAGTATTCCGTAATTACGGGCAATCAGCTCGGAGTACTGCTTCTTGACTATGTTATTTCCGCCAGAAAAGCCACGGGAACGATGCCGGAAAATCCCGGAGCAATGTGCTCCCTGGTTTCTACCGCAATGGCCAGAGCTATTGCAGAAGCAAACGATGTTTACTTTGAAGAGACATTTACCGGCTTTAAGTTCATGGCCGAACTTGCAAATAAGTGGGATGCGGAAAAATCACATAAGTATATCTTCGCCTTTGAGGAAAGCTACGGATATATGATGGGCGATTATGTCCGTGACAAAGATGCGGTTACCGCGTCGATGATGGTCGCGGAGATGGCTTCGCATTATTACCTCGAGGGTAAAACACTTGCCGAAGCGCTTGCCGATCTTTATGAAAAGTACGGATATTTCCGCGAAAAGACTCTCAATCTTGTTATGCCGGGACTTGACGGTCTTGAAAAAATGAAGGGAATCATGACCGAACTTCGTGAGAATGTTCCTTCGGAGATAGCGGGAACGGATGTTATCCGCATGAGAGATTATTCCGTTGGAAAGATATATGTTGCCGGACTCGGAGAGGTTGGTTCGACTCCGTACAGCGGCTCAAATGTCCTGTATTATGAGCTGGCGGACGAGACAAGCTTTATTATCCGTCCGTCTGGAACCGAGCCCAAGATTAAGGTATACATTCTTGCAAGAGGCAAGGATGCAGCCGAAGGCGACATGAAGACGGAGAAGTACGCGGAATTCGCAAAGACATTTGAAAAGTGAAAGAAAACAAGACAAATCTATTTGAATTATTCATATCCTTCGCCAAAGTCGGTGTAATGACTTTCGGCGGAGGATACGCCATGCTTCCCATACTTGAGCGCGAGATTGTCGACAAACATTCTTGGGCAACGGGTGAGGAACTGCTGGACTATTATGCCGTGGGTCAGTGTACGCCCGGAATTATAGCTGTTAATACTGCGACTTTCATCGGCAGGAAAAACGCTGGTATTCTGGGAGGTATAGTTGCGACTCTCGGCGTTGTTTTTCCTTCGGTGGTTATTATTACGGTAATAGCTGCGCTGCTTAAGAACTTTGCAGACAACGAATGTGTAAAACATGCTTTTTCCGCTGTCAGAGTATGCGTGTTTGTTCTTATTCTCAACTCCGTAATAAAACTGTGGAAGGGTTCCATCAAGGATGTCGTCTCGATTATTCTCTTCGCCGCCGTTCTGATACTGTCATTTTTCTTTAAACTGTCACCGGTAATATTTGTCATATTGTGTGCAGTGCTGGGAATTGTTTTTACGTTTACGGGAGTGCGCGGGAAATGATTTATTTGAGACTGTTTTTTGAATTCTTCAAAACCGGGCTTTTTGCCGTGGGAGGCGGAATGGCTACGCTTCCGTTCCTGTATGAGATGAGCGCAAAAACCGGCTGGTTTACCTCCGAGCAGCTCGCGGATATGATTGCCATATCCGAATCCACTCCGGGTCCTATAGGAGTCAATATGGCATCTTATGTGGGCTATACGACATCCGGAGTGCTTGGCGCGGTAGTCGCGACTCTCGGACTTATTACGCCGAGCGTCATCATTATTCTTATTGTTGCCACCATACTTGAAAAATTCAGGACCAACAAGTACGTCGACGCGGCATTCTACGGGCTCAGGACCTGCTCCATTGGGCTTATCGCCGCCTCCGGACTTTTAGTCGGCAAGGTTGCGTTTTTTAAAGACAGCGCTGTCGATATAAAGTGCCTAGTTCTGGCTGCCGCCATATTTGTTCTTACAAGATATGTTCCCAAAGTAAAGGGCTTCCATCCCATTGTTTTTATACTGGCATCGGCAATTGTCGGAATAGTATTTTCATTCTGATTTTTCGGAGTTTTGTATGATAGAAAAGACCATTGAAGTTGAAAGACTGGAAGATGTCATAGCCGTATTCGGCTCTTTCGACAGGAATCTCAGGATAATCGAGGAAGAGACCGGAGTTAAGGTGCTCGACCGCGAGAACATGATTCATATCTGCGGGGAAGCGGAAGACGTCATTATCGCCGAGAAGGCAATAAACGGTCTTCTGACGCTTGCCGCCAAAGGCGAGACTATAAATGACCAGAATGTCAGATATATTCTCGGTCTTGTCAAGGACGGCAGGGAGAATGAAATCTGCAGCCTTGTCGGGGATGTAATCTGCATTACGGCCAGCGGAAAACCCGTAAAACCGAAAACGATAGGACAGAAAGTCTACTGCGATTCAATATCCGAAAACACCATTACCGTGGGAATAGGTCCTGCCGGTACCGGAAAGAGCTACCTCGCCGTAGCAGCTGCAGTGGCTGCTTTCAGGGCGGAGGAAGTCAACAGGATAATCCTTACCCGTCCCGCGGTTGAAGCAGGCGAGAGACTGGGATTTCTTCCCGGTGATCTCCAGAGCAAGGTGGATCCGTACCTCAGACCGCTTTATGATGCGCTTTTTGACATGCTCGGTGCGGAAACCTATCAGAAATACCTTGAAAGAGGCAATATCGAGGTTGCACCCCTCGCGTATATGAGAGGCCGCACGCTTGATGACAGCTTCATTATTCTCGACGAAGCCCAGAACACTTCCAGGGAGCAGATGAAAATGTTCCTCACAAGACTCGGCTTCAATTCAAAAATGGTCATAACCGGAGACATTACGCAGATAGATCTGCCGGACGACAAAATGAGCGGACTTAAAGTTGCCATGAAAGTGCTCAAGGATATTGACGATGTCGAGATATGCACGCTCACCGGCGCAGATGTCGTGCGGCACCGTCTGGTTCAGAAAATAGTAGAGGCATATGACAGATTCGAAAACAAAAAATGAGATATATGTTAGCCGCGACAGGCGCAATCTCGGTCATGCGAACGCGGCCAAACTTATTAAGAAAGCAGCTGAAAATGCCCTTGAATACGAGGGCATGGACAACTGCATTATTTCGTGCATGCTTACGGACGATGACGGGATACAGCAGCTGAACCGGGAATTCCGCGGCGTGGATGCGGTAACCGATGTTCTTTCGTTCCCGATGGGTGACACGGATATTGAAAGCGGCAAGACCGTGCTCGGTGACATGATGATCAACGTAAAGCGCTGCGAAGAGCAGGGAATCGAGTTCGGACACGGCTTTGACAGGGAAATAATGTATCTTACGGTTCATTCCGTACTGCATCTTCTCGGATACGATCATGTTGACGAGGGCGAGATGAAAAAGGAAATGCGCAGCCATGAGAAAGCTATTATGGGGGATGAGTAATTGAGCAAATCTGCTATCGTGACAATCTGCGGAAGGCCGAATGTCGGCAAGTCCACGCTTACAAATGCGCTGGTGGGAGAAAAAATAGCTATTGTTTCTTCCAAACCGCAGACTACAAGAAACAGAATTACCGGGATAGTCAACTATGGGGACACCCAGTTCGTTTTAATTGATACGCCGGGCTTTATCAAACCGCGCAACAAACTCGGAAATTACATGGTGGATGTTGTCAAGCAGAGCGTCGCCGACGTCGACTGTGTTCTGTTTATGGTAGAGCCGACGGACGATCCGGGGCCGGGCGAGAGTGCGCTTATTGACAAATTTAAGGAGAGCGGGGCGCCGGTTATTCTTGTAATCAACAAGATTGATACCGTGGAAAAGGAAAAGATTCTGGGGGTTATTGCCGCATACAGCGCCCTTTATGACTTCGACAGCGTTATTCCTGTCAGCGCCAGGACACATGACGGGATTGACGTGCTACTTTCGGAAATGGACAAATATGCCGTCGAAGGACCGCATTTCTATGACGACGATATGATTACTGACCAGCCCGAGAGGCAGATCTGTGCGGAACTTATTCGGGAAAAGATTCTCCGGAACCTCGAAAAGGAGATACCTCACGGGACGGCCGTGGAGATTTCAAAGTTCAACGAACGCGAAGACGGAGTAATAGAGATCGATGCGACTATTTTCTGCGAGAAGAACAGCCACAAGGGCATCATTATCGGGAAAAACGGCGCAATGCTCAAAAAGATTGGTTCCCATGCCAGGGAGGATATGGAGAAGTTCCTCGGCGCAAAAGTTTTCCTTCAGACATGGGTGAAGGTTAAGGAGAACTGGCGCGATTCCGACGTTCAGCTTAAGAACTTCGGATATTATCAGAACTGATGGCGGACAGCTTCTTTTCGACGGATGCTCTTGTGCTTCGTGAAGTGAAGTACAAGGAGGCAGACCGTATATTAACCCTCTACTCGTCAAAGTACGGGAAGATTACGGCAAAGGCGGCTGGGGCGCTCAGAAAAAACAGCAAGATAGGCGCGGCAACCCAGCTGCTTACATATGCGGATTTCGAACTCTACAGCGTCAAAGGCAGAATGATGGTCAAGGAGGCCGCTGTCAGGGAAGATTTCGGTGCACTGAGACAGGACTTTGCCGATTATGCACTGGGCTGTTATCTGGCGGAGTGCGTGGAAATGCATTCGGAGGAAAACAACCCGGACAGGGAAGTGCTTCAGCTGATACTTAACTCGCTTTACGCGCTGTCGCGTAAGATGGCAAATCCGCTTCTTATTAAGGCGGCCTTTGAGACGAGACTTATCAGCATCATGGGCTACAGGCCTGATCTCGGCGCCTGCACCGTATGCGGAAGGCGAGAACCCGAAGAGCCCATCCTGGGCGTCGAAAGCGGGCATATTTTCTGCCGCGAATGTCACAGGTCGGATTCGGACAGAATCTGCTATCTTGATCTAGATTCGTTAAAATCCATGAGATATATTATTGATTCCCCGGCAAAGTCTTTCATTCCGAAGGATCTGTCCGGAGAATCACTTAAAATGCTGTCGGAATGTGCCGAAGAGTATTTCGTGAATCACAGCGGACGCTATCCCGGCACGCTTGAATACTGGAAGAAGCTGTAGATGCAATGGAAAAGGATTTCTATCAAAAATCAATAAATACCCTGGAACTGCCGGCTGTTCTCCGCATGCTCGCCGACGAGGCCGTGAGCGAAACGGCGAAGGAGAACTGCATGAACCTTCAGCCGCTGTCCGATGCCGGGGAAGTAAAGAGAAACGTCGACGAGACCACTGCGGCCTATACTATGATGACGGTGCGCTCTTCGCCGCCCTTTTCCGGAATAAAGGATATCAGACCGTACCTTGAAAGAGCGGTTCTGGGAGGCTCACTCAATACGCGCGAACTGCTGGATATTGCCGGAGTTCTTAGAACTTCCAGACTCGTGAAGTCATATGTTTCCGGTGACGATAAAATAGGACAGACGTGTATCGACTGCCTTTTCAACGCGCTTGCAACCAACAAATCCCTTGAAGAGAGGATTTTCACTTCAATAATTGCGGAAGACGAAATAGCGGACTGCGCATCTTCGGACCTGTCGGATATAAGACGCAAAATGCGCACCGCATCTGCGAAGGCAAGAGACTCTCTACAGAAGATTATTTCGTCGCCGAGTTACGCAAAGGCCCTGCAGGAGAACATTATTACGATGCGGCAGGGCAGGTATGTTGTGCCCGTAAAGGCGGAACGCAGGGCGGATATTCCGGGACTCGTACATGACGTGTCCGCAACGGGAGCAACTCTTTTTGTCGAACCGATGGGAGCCGTAAAGGCGAACAACGAGCTGAGAGAACTGTCGGCCAAGGAAAAAGCCGAGATAGAGAAGATACTGGCTGAACTGTCATATGAATGTGCCCAGTACAGTTCAAATCTGGAATCGGATTATGTGCTTCTGACAAGGCTTGACTTCATTTTTGCCAAGGCAAAGCTGTCATACAAGCTTGACTGCTGCGCACCCGCATCCGAAGGAAAAAACATAGTTCTGAAAAAAGCGCGTCATCCGCTCCTCGACAGGGACAGTGTCGTCCCGATAGACATAGAACTTGGTGAAAGCTTTGACACGCTTGTCATAACCGGACCGAATACGGGCGGAAAGACAGTTACCCTGAAAACGGTGGGACTTCTGGCGCTTATGCATCAGTGCGGACTTCACATACCCGTTTCGGACGGGAGCGTAATACCGGTGTTCAGCCACGTCTATGCGGATATAGGCGATGAACAGAGCATCGAGCAGAGCCTTTCGACATTTTCGTCCCATATGACAAATATAGTAAGTATACTCAATGACTGCGACGACAGATCGCTTGTTCTGTTTGACGAACTGGGCGCAGGTACTGATCCTGCTGAAGGCGCCGCCCTTGCGGTATCGATTATAGAAAATGTCAGAAAAAAGGGAGCTCTTACCGTAGCCACGACTCACTATACCGAGCTGAAAGTCTATGCCACCAATGAAGACGGGGTTCAGAACGCATCTTGCGAATTTGACGTTGATACGCTAAGACCCACGTACAGGCTTCTTATAGGCATACCCGGAAAATCAAACGCATTTGCTATTTCAAAGAGACTTGGCCTTTCCGAGAAGATTATTTCCGAAGCAAAGGCTATTCTTGATACGGGAAATGCGAATTTCGAAAATACCATTGAAAAGCTTGAAAACACAAGAGCGGAGCTTGAGCGTGAAATAGAAGACGCAAGAAAGAAGCTTCTCGATGCTGAAGAGAAGAATAAAGCCGCATCGAAACTTAAAGCTGAACTTGAAGTAAGACTTGAAAAGGCGGATATCAAGGCAAGACGCGAAGCCGAGGAGATTATCCGGGATGCCAGATCCACGGCGGAGGAAGTCTTTAAGGAACTTGACGAAATGAAAGCGCATATCAATGATGTGCAGAACGCGAATGATATCAATAATGCCAGAAGCGAACTCCGGAGAAGACTCAATAAAAGCGAAGAGTCGTACTCAACCGTCAAAAAAACGGAAGACAACAGAAAATCCAGCCGCGATCCGGTTAAGGGAGATGTTGTCGAAATCAAGTCGATGGGAGTCAAGGGAGAAGTTACGGAAATACTTGCCGACGGGATGGTTACTGTCAGGGCGGGTATTATGAATGTCAGCGTCAGCAAGGATGATGTTTATCTGTTAGAAGGAGAGAAGATAAAGGAAAAGAAGAAAAACTCCGGACAGACTATCAGCTTGAGAACCGCGGCCGTTCCGCATGAAATTGACCTGAGAGGAATGGAATCCGTTGAAGCGGTAGCCGTTGCCGAGCAGTATCTGGATAATGCTCTTATGGCAAAACAGAGTCCGGTTACAATTATTCACGGAAAAGGCACGGGCGCTCTGAGGACGGCAATACACCAGATGCTTAAAAAGAACAAAACTGTTAAATCCTACAGATTGGGCTCTTTCGGAGAAGGAGAAAGCGGCGTAACTATAGTTGAGTTGAAGATTAAATAGCTTTTGACGACAAATTATTAGTGCAAATTAACGAAATGCACAATCTGTATTGCATTTTTTATGAAAGTTTGCTAAATTAGTATTCATAATAGAAGTCTATAAGGAGCTTTTGATATGATCAGCAAAGAAGTTGTTATTAACAATCAGGTTGGCCTTCATGCAAGACCTGCTACATTCTTTATTCAGAAAGCTAATGAATTCAAGAGCAGCATCTGGGTTGAAAAAGACGAGCGTCGTGTAAATGCTAAGAGCCTTCTCGGTGTTCTTTCACTCGGCATTGTTAAGGGTACTACAATAACCATTATTGCAGACGGCTCAGATGAGGACGATGCTATTAATACTCTTTCGGAACTCATCGACTCTGATTTCAACGAGTAATCATTCAGACATTTAAGGCGTGCAATATAGTTGCACGTCTATTTTTTTATTCGGATTAGGTACACAGATGAAAAAAGAGACAAAAGCGATAATTGAGATGCTTATTTGCGCCACGCTGTGGAGCATAGCGGGTATCTTTATGAAGATGCTCCCGTGGAACGGCTTTGCCGTCGCGTCTCTTCGCAGTTTTATTGCCGCAGTGACTATCGGCATATACATGTACATAAAAATGATCACGTTTACCTTTGACAAAAAGATACTCCTTGCCGGTTTTCTGGCAGGGTTTACATACCTGAGTTTTGCGGTTGCGAACAAACTGACCACGGCCGCAAATGCTATTGTTCTTCAGTTTACGTCGCCGATATTCGTTCTGGTCTATTCGGCGCTGTTCTTTCATAAAAAGATCAAGAGATTTGACGTGATTACCGTTCTCATAACTCTTCTGGGTATTGTTCTGTGCTTTATGGACGGAATGAAGGGCGGAAGCCTGCTCGGGAACTTCGTGGCTGTTGCTGCGGGTATGTTTATGGCGGGCATGTATGTAGCGGTGGGAGACATCGATATCGAAAAAAGATTTTCAGCCGCGCTCCTCGGACAGATAATCACCGCCGTAATCGGCTTCCCGTGGGTAATTGCGACGAAACCGGTACTTAACAGCCAGACAATTGCCTGCATTTTGATTCTAGGTGTCTTTCAGCTCGGTATTTCATATATCCTCTATGTCAAATCCACAAAATACTGTCCTCCGCTGGCCTGCTGCCTGCTGGGGGTTGTGGAACCGCTGCTGAATCCTCTCTGGGTTCTTATCTTCAACGGGGAAAAACCGGGGCCGGTTGCTTTCCTCGGTGAAATAATTGTAGTTATTACCGTAACCGTATGGTGCATCATTTCCGGGAAAAAAGATGAATCCGAAACTTAAGCAGCTGCGCGAAAAAGCCAATAATCTTCCGCTCGAACCCGGTGTCTACATCATGATGGATGAGACGGGCACGGTTATCTATGTCGGTAAGGCCAAAATGCTCAAAAACCGCGTCAGCTCATATTTCCGCGGCGCCCATGAAGCGAAAGTGGAAGCAATGATAGAAAAAATAGATGACTTCAACGTCATCTTTGTAAAAAGTGAGTTTGAGGCGCTGATGCTGGAAAACTCGCTTATAAAAAAGTATCAGCCGCACTACAACATTCTTCTTAAAGATGATAAGGGCTACCCGTTTATCTGCCTTGACATGAAGGAGGAATGGCCGGCGTTTTCTTTGAGCAACAAGAAAAAAGGGAAGACCTTCGGACCGTTCGGCGGCCGCGGCGTCAGCAGGGATATTATTAATTCGGTCAATGAGACACTGAAGCTGCCCAGCTGTTCACGTCAGTTTCCGCAGCAGAGGGCTTGCATAAACTACAGCATCGGACTTTGCGACGGATGGTGCAGAACCATGGACAGGGACGAGTATCTCAGACGCATAGATCAGGCGAGCATGATACTTGAAGGCAAGGGTGCAGAACTCGTTGAGACTCTGCGGGAAAAAATGCTCAAGGCATCCGATGATCTGAACTTCGAATATGCCGCAACACTCAGAGACCGCATAAAAAGCATAGAGAGTCTTCACAACGAAGAAAGAGTCTCGTCAGGCTGGGCGGAACGCAACCTGAAAAGAAACGAGACCTTGGATAACGAGGCAAAATTCAACAAGACCCTAAAGACGCTCGAACTTCTGGGCAAGATGCTTGGAATGGACAGCTGCCCGTTAAGAATCGAGGCCTTTGACGTGTCAAACCTCGGCGATACTGGAATCGTTGCGGCGATGACATGCTTTAAAGACGGCAGTCCGTATAAAAGCGGATACAGGAAATTCAGAATAAGGGACATTGAGGTAAGGGACGACTATGCCTCGATGTATCAGGCGGTATTCAGAAGATTTAAAAGGTATGCCGATGATGATGCTGGATTTAACGAGCTGCCGGATCTGCTTCTGATTGACGGAGGGCAGGAACACGCGAAAACGGCTCAGAGAGCTCTGGAAGAGCTGGCAGTCCGTATTCCGGTTTTCGGTATGGTGAAGGACAATCATCATAAAACACGAGCACTTGTTTCTCCGTCTGGCGAGGAGATAGGAATCGCTTCAGTCCAGGCCGTGTTTGTTCTTATCGGACGAATACAGGAAGAGACACACAGATTCGCGATTGAGTACCAGAGATCGCTCAGATACGAAAACTACGGGTCGGATTTGGATAACATTCCCGGAATAGGCGCAAAGAGAAAAGCGGACCTGGTTAGGGAATTCAAGACGGTTAAGGCAATAAAAGAGGCGAGCTACGAAGAGCTTGTAAAAGTAGTGCCGGCGAATGTGGCGCTGGCGGTAAGAGAGTATTATGAGAGTAATAACAGGGACGGCGAGAGGCCGAAAACTGAAGACACCGGCAAACTATGACGTCAGGCCGACAACCGACAACGTCAAGGAATCGGTATTCAACATACTGACAAACGACGTTGAGGGAAGGACTGTGCTTGACCTGTTTTCTGGAACCGGACAGATGGGAATCGAAGCGCTCAGCCGCGGAGCGAAATCCGCTGTATTTGTCGATCACGACATGGCATCGGTAAAACTTACCAAAGAAAACCTGCAGCTTTGCAGGTTCGAGGCAACTGTGGTTAAAAGTGATGCTCTCGCGTACCTGAAAACATGCGGCAAAGGCAAATTCGATCTGATTTTCATCGATCCGCCGTACGATTCACCGCTGTATGAAGAGGTTCTATCCGCAATCAATAGGTTTGACATCTTATCTGTCGGTGGTATAATTATTGTGGAAAGTCATGTGGATAAAGACATCCCGGACATGGAACCGCCGTATAAAAAACTGAAAACATACAAATACGGCAGAGTCAAAATAACAAGTTTTACTAAGGAGCAGACGTGAGCATTGCTATTTGCCCGGGCAGTTTTGACCCGATTACTTTAGGACACCTCAACATTATTCGCAGATCATCAAAGATATTTGATGAAGTAGTAGTGTGCATTATGAAAAATGCATCAAAGACCAACCAGATGTTTTCCATCGAAGAGCGCACCGAAATGGCTGCCAGAGCTACAGCCAGATATTCTAACGTGCGCGTGGAAAATTTCGACGGTCTGCTGGCGGAATACACCAAAAGATATCCGAAAGCCGTTATAGTAAAGGGCCTGAGGGCTGCTTCGGACTTCGAATATGAGTTTCAGATGAATCTTATTAACAAGAGCATCAACTCCGAATTGGAAACGATGTTCCTTATGTCAGACGGTAAATATACTTTTGTTTCATCGTCTCTCGTAAGGGAGATGGCTGCATATGGCTCGGATTTGACGGGTCTTGTACCGAATGAAATAATCGATGATGTGGTTCTCAAAGCCAAAACCTGGAGGAAATGATGGAAAACAATAATGACATAATTGAATTGCTGGATATTCTTTATGGTATGGTAAACGAAGCATGGAGCGTTCCTCTGGGCAATGACAAATGCATTATCGAACGTGAGAAAGCTATAGAGATTATTAATGACATCAAAGCGAATCTGCCTACCTCCATTGCCGAATCCAAAAGACTGGTGACCGCAAGGGATGAATTCATCGGCAATGCAAAAAGAGAAGCAGAAGCGATGAGGAAAAATGCCGAGGAACAGTCGGAACGTCTTGTCAATGAACAGGAAGTGCTTAAGATTGCCCAGAAGAGAGCGGACGAGATTCTCTCCACTGCGGAAAAGAAAAGCCAGGAGCTTAAACGCGTTGCCAGCGAATACGTAGACAAGATTATGCGTGACGCCGAAAGGCAGCTGGCGGATTCACTTGAAACCGTCAGGTCCACGCAGGCAAAGTTCCGCAGCAGCGAAGAATATGAGGCAACACCGGAAAAACCGGTAGCGAATGTGGAATCCAAGCCGGTTGCAAATCCGTCTGCAGAAATAAAACCGGCTGCCGTAGCCGAAAAGAAGCCGGTTGTACCTGATCTTCCGGAAGACGAGGTTCATCCGCCGCGTATGAAAAAACCGCAGATGCAGCCC
>R27__coassemble_917_pt1 | contig 15341 bp, 13 predicted proteins | sample R27__metabat2_low_PE_023 | metagenome-assembled genome bin R27
CCTTGTAGCCGAGCATTTCCATTGACTGGAAGGGAACCATGGTTTCGTAATCTTCTGTGAAATCTCCGCATAGTAACAATACTTTTTTTGCCATTACTTTTACCTCCAATTTTTATTCCTGTTTAAGGATTTCTTGTTTTCATTTTAAATTAGCACAAATAACCGCGTCAATTGCAATTCATTCCAAAGAAAGAATGCAATCTTTGTGCAAAATAATGTCGGGCAGGGGAGAGAATAAAAAAGCGACTGTTAAAAAATATGAAAATCTCGCCGCCCGGGATACTGATATATCCGCAGTAGCAGCGAGATTTTGGTTTTTTTCAGATGATGCCGCCGGGAGGACGGCTGTTTATCCAATCAGATGTTAGGTATTTTTGCTTTTTTGAGCAACCTGATGATCTCAGTGGCAATTAGTCCGCCAAGCAGTGCGGTAATTAACTGCGGCCAGGAGAAACTGACGCATAAAGCAGACGCTTTTGCTTCGGGTAGCGAGAGCAGAGGTACCGCAATTTTGGTAACACAGAGAAAGAGCGCCAGAAATTTGGCAAATGAGGCGGTAACGACCGGAATCATGTCTTGCCAATATCCCGAAATGCTAATGCGTTTTCTCAGGACGGAAATTACAGCAACGTATACCAGGTTGCCGAGGGCAATGAGAGGAACAATCTGGATAATTGGTGTTCCGATACCAAGAAGAAAAGCCATAAATGGAGAAACGACAGCAACTGCAGCGGCGCTGACAAGGCCGCAGCTAAGAACACAGGTTGCCAGTATCATATTGACGCAAGAACCGGTCACTATCTGGCCGAAACTCTTGGTAACAACCTGCAAAGCTATCAGCAGTGCAATAAACATACCCGTTCTTGTTATAAAAACGGTCTCCTTTTTCACCTTTCTTAATTCCTTTCGTGATCGGGGTAATGAATGTGAAGCAAATCGTGTGCTCTTCCGCACAGAAGATTATCATAAACATACTTAAGATCCGGATTGTCCTGTGGAATACGGAACTGAGACTGTTCGTCTTCCTTGAATATTGCCGTTTCTCTTTCAGCCTTGCGTGCGTTGGATGCAGGAGGCTGACCGCCGCCGCCAATGCAGCCATTGGGGCAGGCCATGACTTCAATGAAGTCGAAATACTCTTCACCGGACTCAACTTTTTCTATCAGCTTGTCGGCATTGCCGAGACCGTTTGCAACAGCTATTTTCAGCTTGAGGTCACCGGCGGAAATTTCGAATGCCTTTATTCCTTCAAGCCCTCTGACGCCGCACTCGGCTATTGTCTGAAGGGCATCGGGAGAGGAGTCTGCCAGAACATATCTGATAACGGCTTCCGTAACACCTCCGGTAACTCCGAAGATAGCGCCGGCACCGGTGGAGTTTGCAAGTGGACTGTCGGTTACTCCGTCGGGAAGATTTGCGAAATCAATGCCTGCTTCTTTTATCATCTTCGCAAGTTCGCTTGTTGTAAGAACAAGGTCTATGAGGCGTTTTCCGTCCTTTTCAAGCTCGGGACGCGCCGCTTCAAACTTCTTGGATGTGCAGGGCATAATCGCTACAGAATACACATCTTCATCCTTGAACTGCTTGCGGATGATAGAGCCGAACATAGCCATCGGGCTTCCGCAGGTTGACACCTGAGGCATGAGATGAGGATGTGCGTGTTCAACGTGCTGTATCCAGCCGGGGCAGCAGGAAGTAAACATCGGAAGCTTTGCTCCGGACTTTACTTTCTCAAGAAATTCAGTAGCTTCTTCAAGTATAGTAAGGTCGGCCGTCAGGTCCGTATCGTATACGACGTCGGCACCGAGGCGGCGCAGAGCGGTAATAAGCTTTCCGGTGACAGGCGTGTCTGCCGGAAGTCCGAATTCCTCAGCAATACCGACTCTGACGGAAGGCGCAAACTGTACGACGACTTTCTTGTCGCTGTCCTGAACGAAGTTCCACATCTTGGGGATTTCATTCTTTATCGTTATTGCCCCTGTCGGGCACACCGCCGCACATTGACCGCATCCTACGCATGCAGTCTCGCTCATGGTCTTGTTGAAGCCTGGTGTGACAAATACTTTCTTTCCGCGCTTTGCAAAATCAATCGCGCCTATATTCTGCACTTCGGAGCACATACGTACGCAAAGACCGCACAGTATGCACTTGCTGGGGTCTCTGACTATGCTCTTTGAGCTTTCGTCTTTCGGCTCCCTTGAATATGTGTTGGTATCAAAGCGATTATCTTCGACTCCGTAGCGGTTGCAATACTCCTGAAGCTTGCACTTTCCGCTCATGTCACAGGTCAGGCATTCTGCTCTGTGGCTTGCCATAAGAAGCTGAAGGGTGGTTTTTCTGCTGTCTAGAACCTTCTTTGAATGGGTTAATACACTAAGACCGTCTCTCGGACGCATGACGCAGGCGGCATCAATGGCACCCTTGTCATTTTCAACGAGACATAAACGGCAGCCACCGTATATTGAGAGATTTTCACAGTAGCAAAGAGAAGGAATGTCGATTCCGTTATTGCGTGCGACTTCAAGCACATTGCGTTCATTGGTAAACGGGCATTCAATGCCGTCAATTATCATTATTTTCTCAGCCATGATTATGCCTCCTTAATTGCACCCTTCGGGCAGCCCGCTTTGCAGGTGCCGCACTTGATGCATTTGGTCGTGTCGATTGAGTGAGGTTTCTTAATCTCTCCGGTAATTGCTCCTACGGGACAGTTGCGTGCGCACTTTGTGCATCCTACGCACAGTTCGGGATCGATTACAAGATTTGTAAGATCCTTGCAGGTGCCGGTACGGCATTTCTTGTCATAGATGTGCTCTCTGTACTCTTCTTCAAAGTTCTGAAGTGTTGAAAGAACGGGATTCGGAGCAGTCTTGCCGAGTCCGCAAAGGGAAGATGTCTGAATCATCTTTGCAAGGCTTCTCAGCTCTTCAATATCACCGTCTTTGCCGTTGCCTTCGGTAATGCGGTTGAGAATGTCAAGCATACGTGTTGTTCCTTCACGGCACGGGGTGCATTTGCCGCATGATTCATTGCAGATAAAGTTCATGAAGAATTTTGCGATGTTGACCATGCAGGAATCCTCATCCATTACGACAAGTCCGCCGGACCCGATGATTGCGCCGACCTTTTTAAGCGAGTCGAAATCCATCGGTAGATCAAGATGCTCGGAAGTAAGACAGCCGCCTGAAGGTCCGCCGATCTGAACGGCCTTGAACTGCTTTCCGTTCTTTATTCCGCCGCCGATATCAAATACGACCTCACGAAGTGTCGTTCCCATGGGAACTTCAATAAGTCCGGTGTTGACGACATTTCCGGTAAGAGCAAACGCCTTTGTTCCGGTGCTGCCTTCGGTACCCAGAGATTTGAACCAGTCAGCGCCTTTTTTGATTATGTCGGGAACGTTTGCGAAAGTCTCGACATTATTAAGGCAAGTGGGCTGTTCGTTGAGTCCCTTGTCGACTGATCTGAAAAGCTTTGCCCTGGGCATTCCGCGGTTGCCTTCTATGGAAGCTGTCAGAGCTGAACCTTCACCGCAGACAAAAGCGCCTGCGCCGCAGTTGATATGCATATGGAAGTCTATTCCGCTTCCGAGAATGTTGTCGCCGATGAGACCGAGTTCCTCAGCCTGGGCAATAGCATTTGTAAGTCTTGAAACTGCAAGAGGATATTCCGCACGTACGTAGATATAACCTTCGGTTGCGCCGGTTGCGACACCGCCTATTATCATACCTTCGATAACCTTGTTGGGATCTCCTTCCATGCAGGAACGGTCCATGAAAGCGCCGGGGTCGCCTTCGTCACCGTTGCAGACCATGTATTTGGGAGTGGACGTGTTTGCGGCAACCTGTGACCATTTTTTGCCCATGGGGAAGCCTGCGCCACCGCGTCCGCGAATACCGGAATCGGTAATCTCGTTAACTATTTCTTCGGGCTTCATGTCGAAAATGGCTTTGGCAAGTGCGGAATAACCGCCGATTGCGAGATACTCTTCAATGGATTCCGCATCGATATGTCCGCAGTGCTCAAGAACGCGTCTTGTCTGGAGCTTGTAGAAGGGGATATCCTCCTGACGCTTGCACAGTTCGCCGCCCTTGCTGTATCCGAGACGGTCAATATATTCTCCGTTAATAATTGTCGTGTTGATTATCTCTTCAACATCATCTACCTTGCACTTCGTATAGAGCCAGCCTTCGGGCTCAATACGTACGAGAGGACCCATTTCACAGAAGCCGTGGCAGCCTGACTTCTTGATTGCAATGACGTCATTTTCACCGACGGTTTTCGGAGAGTCGGATTCGGCATCGAGCGCCAGCTCGACCTGAACATCAAGTCCGAGTTCGCTCATGCGCTTTTTCAGCTGCTCATAGATGTTCAGACTTCCGCCTGCAACACATCCGGTACCGCAGCATACAAGTATTTTACGGGACTGGGCTTCACGTGCCTTTTTGCACGCATCCGCAAGAGCTTTGAACTGCTCAAGTGAAGTGATTTTTGTTCTTTCCATTGCTTAAGCCTCCTTCGCTCTGAGTTCTTCAATAAGAGCTTTGGTCTTCTCTGGGGTCATCTGTGGATGAACGGTCTCATTGACCATAATAACGGGTGAAAGACCGCATGCGCCGAGACAGGACACAATTTCTATTGAGAACAGACCGTCATCGGTGGTTCCTTTGTCCGGACCGAGGCCGGTAGACTCATAAACAGCATCGAGTATTTTGTCCGATCTGCGGACATGGCATGCTGTTCCGCGGCAAACTTTAATTACATATTTGCCTTTTGCATCAAGGGAGAAATTTCCGTAGAAGGTTGCCACGCCGTATATCTTGGCTTCGCTGATTCCTACTTTCGCTGCGACGTACTGCAGAACCTCTTTTGGAAGATACCTGTATTCCGCCTGAATATCCTGCATAATTGAAATGATTCTGGACTTGTCATTTCCGTATTTTTCCAGGATTTCATCAATCAGGCCGTAGTTGATCGTATCCATCTTTTAGCTCCATTCTTTTAATTTGAATAATCTTATTGTTAAAGTATTAACAAACCTTATAAATAATATCAATTAAACCTGATGTATGCAACACTTTTTCACTTTTTTGTGTAATTACATAAATTAAATAATATTTATACGTTGCATAAAGTTCGTTTTTTAACTATATTTTATAAAGAATAATTAATCCGATATTTCGACTAATAGTTTTTGGAGATATAGTTCTATGCGTAAAAGAATCTTTGAAATAATTGAAGTAGCCAAGGAGAATGACACCGCGAGCAAGATCTATGATATTGCGATGATGTGCACCATTGTTCTTAGCATGATTCCGCTGCTTTTCAAGGAACAGAGTCAGGTGTTTTTCGTTATGGACCTTCTTGTGGCCATTATGTTTGCCAACGATTACATTCTGAGATGGTATACGGCGGATTATAAAATTAAAAAAGGTTGGCTTTCGTTTTTGCTGTTCCCGTTTACTTTTATGGCTTTGATTGATCTTCTGTGCATTCTGCCTTCCTTTGTTTATATCGGCGATGAATTCAAGGTCATCAGAATGTTCAGATTCTTTGTTGCTTTCCGTGCATTTAAATTTTTCAGGTATTCGAAAAGCCTTAGACTTATCGTAAATGTCGTCGTCAAGCACAGAAAACCGCTGCTTACCGTTTTCGGACTTGCATTTGCTTATATTTTCCTGGCTGCACTGATTGTGTTCAATGTTGAACCGGATACCTTCAAAAACTTTTTTGAAGCACTGTACTGGGCTACAATTTCACTGGCAACGGTAGGCTACGGAGATATAGTTCCGACTTCGGTGGCAGGAAGGTTTTTTACAATGATTTCCTCAATTGTTGGTATGGCGGTTATAGCGCTGCCTTCCGGTATTATTACGGCTGCATACCTTACGGAGTATAATAAAGAAACAGGAGAGAACATTTCATCTTCGATATAAATGATAGATATTTCGGTCAATAATTTAATCAAATCGTATCAGACAGGGGATGATGTTCTAAAAGGTCTTTCCTTTACCGTAAACGAAGGCGAAAAGGTCGCGATACTCGGTCCGAACGGATGCGGAAAGACAACCCTTTTCAAGATACTTACAGGGTCGCTAGATTATGACAGCGGCTCTGTTTCTGTTGCGGCGGGAAAGAGAATCGGACTGATCTCACAGATTCCTTATTATCCGGACGGATGGACGGTTGACGACGTGCTAAATTCCGGAAACAGGGAGCTTGATGAAATAGCCGCCAGGATGAGGGCAATAGAAAGTGACTTCAAAGAAGACAAACTCAAGGAGTACGACAGTTTGTTAAACAGATACGAACTGCTGGGCGGTTATGAAAAAGATACAGTTGTAAATAAAGTCGTCAGCGGCCTTGAACTGACAGAGCTGAGAAAAAGAGAGTTTGAGCTTCTGTCCGGAGGGGAACAGACAAGAGTCAATCTGGCAAGGCTGATAATTGAGAATACGGATATTCTCCTTCTTGACGAACCGACAAACCACCTGGATTTGAACGCAACTGTATGGCTCGAAGAATATATTTCGAAGTTTAAAGGCACGGTGCTGGTAATATCACACGACAGGTACTTCCTCGACAAGACCGTATCAAGGTGTATTGAAATCGTTGACGGCAAAGCGGAATTCTACAGCGGGAACTACTCCTTCTTCAGACAGGAGCGTCAGAGACGCTTTGATGAAAAAATGAAGCAGTATGAACGCGATTCGGCAAAAATGGAGCAGCTGACCAGAGCCGCGGAGCAGCTTCATCTGTGGGCATTTATGGGGAACGACAAACTTCATAAAAGAGCGTTTTCCATGGAGAAGAGGATAGAAAAGCTCAAGAACTCCGAGAAACCCGTAGAGGCGAAGAAGATAAACATAAAATTCAAGGAAGCCGATTTCACGGGCGATGAGGTTCTGGATATACTGAATCTCAAAAAAGGATATGACGCCAGGACGCTCTTTGATGACCTCAGCATGGAAATCGTGGGGGCGGAGAGCATAGCTGTTGTCGGAGACAACGGGACCGGCAAATCCACGTTTATAAAAATACTGGTCGGAGACACTTTGCCGGATGCGGGGAAGGTAAGGATAGCCCCACAGGTCAAAATCGCGTATCTTCCGCAAAAGATTGTATTCGAGAACGAGGAGCGTTCATGTTACGATACGATGCTGTACGAAGCGAACTGCCTGCCTCAGGAGGCATATGACCGTCTGGCAATGTTCGGATTCAGGGGTGAAGATATAAGGACTCCTGTCGGCGCACTGTCCGGAGGAGAAAGAAGCAGGCTGAAATTATGCATTCTTATGGGGTCGGATATTAATCTTCTTATCCTCGATGAGCCGACCAATCATCTGGATATCGCTTCAAGGGAATGGATAGAATCTGCGCTGATGGATTATGACAAGACCCTGCTTTTTGTTTCTCATGACAGGTTTTTTATCCAGAAGTTCGCAACGAGAATACTGTCGTTCAATGGGGACGGTTCCATTACGGACTACAGGGGAACATTCGACGAATACCAGAAGTTTATTCAGATGCAGCCGGTTTATGAGAAGGAAAAGAAATCCCGTTTAAAGGAAAAAGCGGCAAAGCCGCCAAGACCAGTCAAGGGAGCGGGAAACATCTCAAAAATAGAAAAAGAGATTTCGAAAATTGAAAACTCCATTGCGGCTCTTGACGAAGAAACGGCGCAGTACTCGTCAGACTATGTTAAACTGATGGAAATCGAGGAAAAAAAGACAGAGCTTTCCGCCAGACTAGACGAATTGTATTCGGAGTGGGAAAAGCTTTGTGAATAATAAAAGAAAACAGATCTCATGTTCACTGACTGTGAAACTGACAGAGATCTGTTTTTCTATGTCACAGATGTTTACGCATGTTTTCCAGGGCCAGCGAAACGTCGTAGAAGAATTCGCGGGACGATATCCTCAACACTCCGGACTTAACCGCTGTAATCTGTATCATGGAGTCGCTGCTTACAACTTTTACGCTTTCGTTTTTTCCTATTTCGGATATCAGCTGTTCGATATAGGCATCAGCGCTCATGCCTTCTTTTGTATAGACAATGTGCATCAGCTCCTCATCAAATCTGCTGCCAAGACCTCCGGGAACAAGATAAGCGTCAAACACAAGAACAAGTTCCTGACAAGTATATGAACTGTAATTAACAAGAATATCGATAAGCTTCTGGCGCGCAAGATCAATATTGTCCGCAGCAAGTTCCTTGAGGTTGTACCACGAGAAGATTACGTTGTATCCGTCAATGATAATACGTGACGGCTTTACCGCCGGCTTGCCAGGTTCAGCTTCAATGACGGTTTCTGATGTGTACTGCCTTCGTTTTATCGGTCCGAATTCGCGGAGCATAATAGACTCAAGCTCCGCTTCGTCAAGGTCAACAGACCGGCGTACCTGTGAAGATGCATTTGCACCGGAGGGAACAGGCCTGCTTTCCTTCATCAGGGGAATATGGCAGAGGGAATCAACCTTGTCCCATGAAATAACGGTGGCGCTTCCGTGAGAGCAGAATACACTGTCTGGTGAGTTGTTCAGATCCGAAACGGGGGAATAATCAATGCTTTCAATAACCTGTTCGGCATCCGGGCATATGTCATAGCCTCCGCTTGCGAGCGCCAGATGCCCTTTGCCGCTGGTGTAGGACATCAGTTCATTGTAGTAGTTCCGCATAAGCCTGACGGGTGCGGTCCCGTGAAGAAGCGTGCGGCTTCCGATGGTTTCGGGAGAATCGCACTTTCCGGACATTGAATGGATGTCCGAAATAGCCCTTCCCGTATTTTCAAAGGGCACTTCCATATAGAATTCGTAAATCGGTTCAAGAAGGACACTGTTTGCCTTCATCAGGCCCTGACGGATTGCCCTGTATGTTGCCTGACGGAAATCTCCGCCCTCTGTGTGCTTTATATGGCTGCGTCCGGCAAGAAGGGTAATCCTTATATCTGTAACGGGCGAACCCGTAAGGACGCCAAGATGAGCTTTTTCGGTAATATGCGACAGAATCAGGTTCTGGTAGTTTATTTCGAGGTCGTCCGTGCTTAGCCTGTTTTCAACGACAATACCGGAACCGCGGCTGAGCGGTTCGAGCAGAAGGTGTACTTCCGCGTAATGTTTAAGAGGTTCGTAATGCCCGACACCTTCGACAGCATCAGTTATTGTTTCCATGTACAGTATGTGCCCGTCGTCAAAAGCGACATCAATTCCGAATCTGTCTCTGATTATCGATGAAAGCACGTCTATCTGAACCTGCCCCATCAGTTCGACACTTATTTCCTGTGACTTCTCGTCAAAATCAATGTGAAGAGTCGGGTCCTCTTCCTCAAGTTCGCGGAGCTTTGGAAGAATGGCGACGGGATCATTGCCGGACGGAAGCAGGAGAGTATATTTCAGAACGCTTTTCAGGTACGGATTTATTGCTGCGGAATCATTTCCCAAATTCATACCTGCAAAAGTATTATGTAAACCAACAAGCGCACATACATCGCCGGAGGAGACTGCCTGTGCAGTGGTGTATTTCGCTCCGGAGTATATTCTTATCTCGGTTATTTTTTCGTTTCCGATTGACTGGCGCACCTGCAGAGAGCCGCCGGACAGTTTCACGAAAGACAACCGTTTTCCGTGTTCGTCGTGCGAAATCTTGTATACAATTCCGGACAGGTTCTCTGAATACTCGGCTTGTATTGAATATCTGTAAATACCGTCTAGAAGAGCTTTTATGCCGTCTCTTTTCAGACCGGAACCGAAATAGCACGGGAACAGTTCGCGATTTCTGATTATCTCCGCTATATCGGTATCGTCAAGCCGCTCGGTGTCGAGATATTTTGCAAGAATGCTTTCGTCCAGGACGGCTATGGACTCACGGTCTAATTCGGATGAGAAATCCATACAGCTAACCCTTACGTTTTCTGCGATGTTCCGGAATATCTCTTCTTTGGGTATTTTTGCGACGTCCATTTTTGTTACAAAAATAAAGACGGGAACTGAATATTTCTCCAGAAGTGATAGCAGGGTCAGAGTGTGTGCCTGTATACCGTCCGTTGCAGAAATTATCAGAAGCGCATAATCAAGTATTGCAAGTGAACGTTCCATTTCAGCCGAAAAATCCGAATGCCCCGGAGTGTCAATAAGGGTAAGTTCCATATCTTCATACTCCAGCTTTGCCTGTTTGGAAAATATGGTTATTCCGCGCCGGCGTTCTTCGAAATGTGTATCAAGATATGAGTCGCGGTTATCCACGCGGCCCAGTTTGGATATTGCATTGCATTCATACAGCATTGACTCGCACAGTGTGGTTTTGCCCGCATCCACGTGAGCCAGTATTCCGACAGTTATTTTTTTCATGCCAACAGTATATCATTAATTTGCCTATGTGTGCTATATTAGTCGCATGGAAAAGACGGAACTGGAAAAAAGAGTTGAAGACCTGATCGGCATGAGCGCCCGTAAATCCGTACCTGCGGCGACGCATTTTCTATCACCTGCCGAACAGTATGAAATTAGAAAATACGGATTGCCCATGACCGGAGGCGGCGAAGGCTGCGAGAGGAAAATAGCCGTTATTGTTCCCGAATGGATGGACGGCACGGATATTCCGGTCGGAGATTATATTTCGGCCGTAAGGATACAGAGTTATTTCGGCGAGCCTGCCCACAGGGATTATCTGGGTGCAATACTCGGCCTTGGAATCAAGCGGGAGTGGATAGGGGACATAAGAGTATTCGGCCGCAATGCGTATGTCTTTTGCCTTAACAGCGTAAAATCTGCCTTGCTTGAAGAACTCGACAGGGTTGGACCGAATAAAGTAACCTGCACGGAGGTCAGTATTGACGAAGTACCGGCGGCTGAAGTGAAATCCAGAGAAATCAGATTTACCGTGAAAAGCATGAGACTTGACGCCGTAGTCGGGTGCATGTTCGGCCTGTCCAGGGCAAAAGCGGCGGATGCGATTAAAGCGGGTTTTGTATCTCACAACTACTCAGTCTGTCAAAAGTGCGATGAGCCTGTGGACGAAAACGATGTTGTTTCGCTCAAGGGAAAGGGAAAAGGGAGAATAACCGGGATCGGAGGCAAAAGCCGCAAGGAACGGACGATAGTTTCTGCGGAAGTACTGATTTGAAAATAATAATGGCCCCCATGGAGGGTATTACATATCCGGAGTACCGGAAAATACATAACAGGCATTTTCCCGAAGTGGACGAGTATTATGCGCCGTTTTTATCTCCGGGTGCATCGAGCTCATTTAAGCCGGGCTACCTGAAAAAGCATTATCCGGACGTTGATTACGGCATTAAACTTGTGCCGCAGCTTCTGGCAAACAATTCCGGGGCATTTTCCGATACGGCAGAAAAAATAAAAGACCTCGGCTACAGCGAGGTTAACTTAAATGCCGGATGCCCGTCTGGGACGGTCTTCGCCAAGTATAAGGGGGCCGGTATGCTGCGGGATCTGTCGTCTTTCAAAGCTTTTCTGGACGGCATCTATGAACATCCGTGCACGGATATAAGTGTAAAGACAAGAATGGGTGTGGAATCCACAGAAGAGTTCGAAGCCATTTTGGAAATCTACAATGATTATCCCATAAGCCTGCTGACAATTCACGCAAGAGACAGGAAGGGCATGTATTCCCAAATTCCGGATTTTAATAATTTCAGGGAATCTTTTTACAGATCGGACAACCCTGTTTGCTACAACGGCAATATATTTAACGTATCCGATTACATCAGTGTCACAAAATCGGTTCCCGAACTTGATGCAGTAATGATAGGAAGGGGAGAAATCGCAAATCCCGCTCTTGCCAGAATGATCAAAGGCGGAAATGCTTTGAGCCGGGAAGAACTTAAAGCTTTCCTTGACGAATTGCTCGAGAGCTATATTGAATCGGGCTTAAGTGCGAGGTACGCATGTGAAAGAATGAAAGGTCTGTGGATATATATGTCATGCCTTTTTGCCGACTGTTCCAAAGCCATCAAGAGATTAAACAAGTCGACTGACCTTTACGGATATAACGAAGCGGTAAGACAGCTGTTTGACTGCGAATTTGACGGAGCTTCCGGATTCGAACGGTTTGAAAAAATCAGATAACAGATAACGAAAATAGCGCGCCGGATATTCTCCGGCGCGCATTAATTAATATTTTGATTAGAAAATGACTCTGAATTTGTCTAATACTCCGGGCTTCTTAACTTTCTGATTATAGAGGTTCAGAAGCTTGTTTACGTATTCATGCTCTTCAAGCCATTTGTTTTTGTACTTATAGGCAACTAGAGCAAGTGCGGGAATGGTGCATAGGCAGTAAAACCATGCCTGCTTATAAACCGGCTTTTTGTTGGGTGCTCCGCAGTGAGGACAGTATTTGGCATTTTTTGCCATTTCGCCGCCACAGGTTTTGCACTTAATAAATTCGTTTTTTGCCATTATTGTATCCTCCAGTAAATTATTTTATGCTTTCTTTTATTCCTTCCGCGAGGCCGGCAATGCCCTGAATCTCGCTCGGAATAATAATTTTGTTTGCCGGACCTTCGGCAGCGGCTGAGAACGCATCGAGAGCCTTGAGCCTCAAAACGGCTTCGGAAGGTTTCGCACTGTTTATTAATTTTATACCTTCGGCAGTTGCTTCCTGTACCTTGAGAATTGCAGCCGCTTCACCTTCTGCTTCAAGTATCTGCTGCTGTTTGCGTGCGTCCGCACGGAGAATGGCGGCTTCCTTTTCGCCTTCGGCTTCAAGGATGGCAGCCTGCTTTTCGCCTTCAGCCTTTAGAATTGCCTCACGGCGTTCGCGCTCTGCTTTCATCTGCTTTTCCATAGCGAGCTGGATTGCCTCGGGAGGAAGAATGTTCTTCAGCTCCACTCTGTTGACCTTTATGCCCCAGGGATCCGTGGCTTCGTCGAGTATTGCTCTCATTTTGGTGTTAATGACATCACGGGAAGTAAGGCATTCATCCAGTTCAAGTTCGCCTATAATATTACGCAGCGTAGTTGCGGAGAGATTCTCGATAGCCACCATGGGCTGTTCGATGCCGTATGTGTACAGCTTAGGATCAGTAACCTGGAAATAGACAACGGTGTCTATCTGCATTGTAACGTTGTCCTTGGTAATAACCGGCTGAGGCGGAAAATCCGCGACCTGTTCTTTCAGGGAAACTATTTTTGCAACCCTGTCAATAAAGGGAACAAGAACATGAACACCGACACCCCATGTCTGCCTGTAGGCACCGAGACGTTCGACCACATAGGCTTTGGCCTGCTGAACTATGCGGATATTCGCAATAAGAAAGACTACTATTACAACAATAAGAATTAATACAACTGTCATTTTATATACCTCCAATATTAGATTTCATTCGGTTCGATTATCAGTTTCACGCCTTCTATGCTTATTATCCTGGCGCGGCTTCCCTTGGAAATTGTAACATTATCTGCGGAAGACCTTGCCGACCATTCTTTTCCGTCGACTTTTGCGCTTCCAGTGCCCATAACGTTATCCACCTTTTCCGTTACTATGCACTCTTTGCCGATTACGGCGTCGGCATTTGTATGCTGTACCTTCGAATTAACGTATTTCTGAACAAGCGGCTTTGTCAGAATAAGGCTTGCAAGGGATGTGATGAGATAGATAACAATCTGTAGCCAGATCGGAGCGTGGGCAAGTGCGGCAATAAGAGCAGCAAGTGCACCTAAGGCAAACCAAATGGAAATTAGGCCCGGAACGATGGCTTCAAATATTAAGAGAATTATCATTGCCGCGAGCCAGATATAGGTCATGTTCTGCATCTGTTCAAATCACCAACTTTATTATAGATTAATCTAATTTTATCAAAATTCTTTCAATCTATCAATATTCAATAGAAAACAGAAAACAGGCAATCCAGGCTGTCAGCCGGGTATAAAAAATCGCAATCCCCGTGCCTGTTCGGGCCTGGGGATTGATAATAAACAGCTATATTCAAATAATATATCAGGAAAGCAATCTTCTTTTTAAAGCTTTGGGAACGGAAAACAGAGCAAAAACAAGTCCTGCAATTGTTACGGCAAGCCCGAAGGAAAGCATGCTCGGAACGCCATATGCGGATATCACGTTTCCGCCTATCAGATTTCCTATAGCGCATCCGAGAGTATATGATGCGGTAATCGTGGATTGACCTTTTACCATGTCAATGTCATCAACGCATTCTTTGGCATAATAAACCTGAACCATGGCCAGAGGAACATAGGTAACGCACTGCAGCAGCTGGGCAATGTATACTGCCGAAACAGACCGCGCAAGCATAAAGAGCACGGCTTTAACCACAAATGAAACGCCGGAAATTATAAAAAACCTGTACGAACCTATTTTCTTATGAAGCGCAGGGAAGATCATCATTGTAGGAAGTTCAAGCAGGGTCGCAATAAACAATGCGATTCCGACTTCGGTGCTGTCTCCGCCGAGCGGACGCACTATTTCAATAAGGTAATTCTCAACCATTGAATGGTAGAATGCCAGCAGCATTATTGCGATTAGGGAAATGCAGTACCATCTGTATCTGGAAAAGAATTCCGTAAGGGAACTTGCAGATGTCTGTGCTTCGGAGTCAACAAGGGAATTGTCTTTCGGGTATACAAGAGTGATTATTCCCGTTAATAATGACAGAATGATTGCCAGGTACGGCAGGCAGGATGCGCCAATTTTCTCAACCAGATAGCCGAACAGGAGAGTTGCAAACGCGAAGCCCAGTCCGCCCATACCGCGTCCGAGACCGTAATTTATTTTCCAGCCGCGCTCGGAATAGTAGACATTCAGGGAATTGAGCATCGGTATCTGCATATCGGAAAACATGAGGGCAAGGATGTAAAGAATCGCGAAGAGCAGTTTTGGCGGTTTGAATAATACGATTACCAAAAGGCAGACAATGGTAAGAAAGCACAGCACAACAATGATATAAGGAATTACATTTGTTTTCTTCCTGTCGGCAAAGTTGGCAACAACCGGCTGGGCGGCAAAAGATAAAACAAAACCGAAAAACAGAATCCAACCTATATCGGCCGCCGTAAATCCGCAGGAAAGCAGATAAGTGGCCGCATAGGATGTGATTGCGCCGACAATGGCCCAGTATACAATCTGATGAACCGAATAAATTAATGATAACTGTCTGTTCTTAATCATTGCGCTTTCAACTTTATAAGGAAATATTCCGTTTATGAAGCAACAGGCATAATACATAAAGCGGACTTTGCCATTCTATCTCTTTTGTGCGGCCTTGTAAACAACGGACAAATATTCATTTATTCCTGAATATTCACTAAAAAATGAATATTCATAGAAAAATATGCACATAAAAAGACGATATATGAAAAAATAT
>R27__coassemble_920_pt1 | contig 15304 bp, 11 predicted proteins | sample R27__metabat2_low_PE_023 | metagenome-assembled genome bin R27
CAGACTAAAATGACACTTCAGGCGTCGATACGGATTTAACTTTGTCAATAAACATTTGTTCCAATTTTCCCTTCGGATATTCAATAGTTCTTTTATTTCAATACAGATTTTAGTATAATAGGTATGTTATGAAAAAATTCAGGTTTTTCTCTTTTATAATAGCGGTCTGCATTGTTCTTACGGTTGCAGCTCCCGGTGCATATGCATTGGAGGATCCGCATCTGAAAAGCACGGACGAATGTCTGCTTATTGACATATCCACCGGCAAACCTCTGTATTCCATCACTCCGGAGCAGAACCACTCTATAGCGTCTCTGACAAAAATCATGACTGTTCTGCTCGCGGTTGAAGCCGTCGAAAGCGGTCAGGTCGGGCTGAATGATGAAGTCACAGCCTCCGAAAATGTCCGCTACGGCATGGACGTTTCATCTTCAAATGCGGATATAGTCCCCGGCGAAATCATGTCGTTTGAGAACCTCATGTACTGTGCCCTCGTCCACTCCGCAAACGACGCCTGCAACGTCATCGCCGAATATGTCGGCGGCAGCATTCAGGGTTTTGTTACTCTCATGAACAAACGCGCCCAGGAAATCGGATGCATCAACACCCAGTTCAATGATACCTGCGGAATGCTCAACAGGAGCGACGGTCACTATTCATGCGCAAACGATCTTTATCTGATAACCATGGAGGCCCTGCGCCATCCTCTGTTTTACACGATATGCAACACCGTTGACTACACTGTTCCTGCCACGAACGTACATGCAGAAAGGGAAATCCACAATTCCAACGCGCTTATTTCCAACAACGGACTGTACGGCGGCGGATACATTTATGACGGCACCGTAGGCGTCAAAACCGGATTCACCAAGCCTGCGGGCTACTGCCTCGTCTCCACATGCGAGAAGAACGGTCTTCATCTCATGTGCATCGTACTCGGGTGCAACGGGCCTCTGACATATACGTCGGTTCCCGGTGAATACCAGAACTTTATGGATTCTGCAACTCTCTATGACTGGGGCTTCAACAATTTCGCCTACAAGACCATTTTCCTTGCCGGTGAACGTCTGAAACGTTTTTCCGTTCAGAATGCCAAGGATGATGCCACCGTTGCGGTTGCTCCGGACGAAAACCTTCAGCTGCTGCTTGCAAGGGACGTCTCCGAAAACCAGATACATATCGACGTCAACGTGGACGAGTCAAAACTCGTTGCCCCGATTAACGAAGGGGATATGCTCGGCCAGGTATACGTATACATTTCGGATGAACTGTATGCGACCTGCAATGCAGTGGCGGCGACAAGCGTCGAGCTTGAAAAGAGCCAGGCAGTAAAGCAGTCCATATCCGGCTTCTTCTCTTCCAAAGGATTCAAGATTGCCGTCGGAGCCATAATCGGAATCGCAGTTCTTATAATTCTTCTGTCCTTTGTTTCAAAGAACCGCAGACGTCAGCAGCTTAGGGCAAAGATGCGTTCCCAGGAGAGGAAAAGAGTAAACCGTCAGTCTCAGCAGATGCAGCAGAACCGCCGCAAAATATATTACGATGATGATTATGACGATGAGTACGATGACGACGGTTATTATGAAGATGACGGCGAGTCACAGTCCTATCGTGATGAATATTACGATGACGATGAGTACGATGATGACGGCGGCTATGACGACGAGCCTGAGGAAAACGAATTCAGGCAGTATTTCAATGAGCCTGAGCCCAAACAGTCCCCCCGCGAAGCCGGTCAGTGGGAAGAGGCAAGCCTCGATGATGTCCTGAAATCTCTCGGCATCGATCCCGACGACTACAAATGAGTTTTTTATCCGAGCCCGACTGATAAGGTCGGGCTTGTTTCTATTTCCAGCCGAAGGTAATAAGGCCGTAGATATATACCACTATCACCGCGATGGGTACCACGTACTGGAATACGGGTTTCATCCACGATTTGACCTTCAGGCCGTTGCCTTCGTTCGCTTCTTTAACAAAATTGCTCCAGCCCCATCCGAACTTGTTGCAGCAGAACAGCGCAAACACGATAGAGCCCAGAGGAAGGATGTTGGTGCTTACGATGAAGTCCCAGAAATCCAGCCATGCGGAACCCTCTGCAAACGGCTGAAAACTCAGAGCGCTGTATCCGAGGGCGGTTGTCAGCGCGAGGAGGAATATTCCGATTCCGCATATAAGCGCTCCGACGGGACGGCTCCAGCCGGTAAGTTCCCTGACCATGGCCAGAATGTTTTCGCAGACCGCCAGTACTGTGCTCATTGCGGCAAATGACATGAACAGGAAGAATATCGTTCCCCAGATTCTGCCGCCTGCCATATTATTGAAAACTGTTGCCATTGTATTGAAAAGAAGCGACGGTCCGGCATCAAGGTCTATTCCGTATGTGAAGCATGCGGGGAACATTATCAGACCTGCGACAATTGCCACAAATGTGTCGAGTGCAATTACATTGACGGATTCTCCGAGCAGGGCTCTGTCCTTTCCTATGTAGCTTCCGAAGATTGCCATCGAGCCCATTCCTATTGAAAGGGTGAAGAATGCCTGATTCATGGCTGCAACTATCACCTTGCCGGTAATCTTCGAGAAATCCGGAATGAGATAGAACCTGAGTCCTTCAGAAGCGCCGCTTAATGAAAATGAGTGAACGGCAAGAACTATCATAAGTGCAAACAGAATAACCATCATGTATTTTGTCACGCGTTCAAGTCCGCCCTGTATATTAAAGGCAAGTATTCCGAATCCGATTATGACCGTCACGGCAAGATATACGACATTCACCTTTGCGTCTGTAATCATCGCGACAAATCCTAAATCCGCGGTATTGCCTGTAAGAAATCTAACAAAATAGTGGATTATCCATCCCGTTACGACCGTGTAGAACGCCATGAGCGCTATGTTGCCCAGAAGGCAGAACGGACCGTAAAGATGCCACTTGCTTCCTTTCTTTTCAAGCTTCTTCAGCATGAAAAGGGGGCTTGCCTGTGCGGCACGTCCGAGCGAAAACTCCATTGTCATTACCGGAAGTCCGAGAATAAGCAGGCAAAGGATATATACCAGAACAAATCCGCCTCCGCCGTACTGGCCGGTCATCCACGGGAATTTCCACACATTCCCACATCCGATTGCGCAGCCGGCACTCAGCAGAAGAAATCCGAGGCGGCTGCCTAATTTTTCACGTTCTTTCATGTATAACCTCCAAAAATAAAAAACAGCTCCGGCAGATTGCCGGAGCTGTAAGATTACTAGTATCCTAAAAATCAGCACGCAAAATTACCGGCAACCAATAAAGCTGTCAAAGTAATAGCAATAATAAAATTTACGTGCAGAAATTGTCATAAATCCTCTTTAGCGATTTAAATCATATTTTTTAGATGTTGATAGTTTAACACCGCGCGGCATCAAAGTCAACAAAAAAATTCTACATATTTTGTGCGAGTATCATATATTTTTTATCTGGTTTTTTATTAGCTTGCCGACAGTATCGGCCAGCATATCTATGCTTTTTATACGGACGAAATCCGACCCGTACACCTTTGCCGCAGACGGAAGATCCTTGTCATCGCCGGTGAATATGCAAACCACGGATATGCCCTCGGCTCTTGCACGTCTTACCTCGAATGCCGTATCCCTGATGCCTGCTTCCTTTTCATAGCTTACCGGTTCGGTATCGTCTCCGGTACGTATCTTGATTACATCGTTCGGTTTGACATCAGACAGGACTATAAGCATCTTGTGGTCGCATTTTTCCATGTCTATGAGGGCTCTTGCCGCTCTTATCCCCAGTCCGTCCCTGTTGCAGCCGTTGGATACGTACTCGAATATATCTTCATTCTTTTCATATACCCTCAGTATCGTATATCCCGTCATTGAGCAGAAACTCATGACCCTGCACGGAATGCCGCAGCTTCTCATGCTCTCCGCAATAATATAGGCCTGCGAGGAAATTGTTTCCTGGCGGTTTGTCTGTGATGTGGATGCGTCGAGCAAAATATCCACTCTGAAGTTTCCTAGATTGTCCTGATCGTTCCGGCAGAAAACCTTGTTGTCCTCAAGGGCGGACGCTCTCCACGCAAGTGACGGATTCAGCCTGCCGGAAACGGCTTTTACCGGTACGGGTTCTAGATGCAGAAGCACCGAATTCTGGATGTTGGACGCCAGTTTAGCTATCGCCGTACGGTTTTCATTCCTGTGGTTCTGGAAATTGATGCGGTTGGCCTGCATCTGTGCCGCTTCTCTTTGCCGCGACAGCGCTTCAAACCCGTTCGTTATTTCGCTTACTTCCACTCTGTCGCCGTTTGTGAACAGCAGATGGCAGTTCATATGGCTACCGCTGCATATTTCCTGTTCCAGTTCGGCCGTCTTGCGTCTGTTGAAAAGCGGCCTGCCGTACTTGGACTCCATAAACAGCCGCAGTTCCTCTTCCGACATCTTTGTGGCCAGCTCCGCGAGCGGGTCCTGACCGACGGCACTTCCGTAAATATCTGACGGATGCCACAGTGTTCCGTTGTTCATAAAACTGTGGTAATTCGTCGCTTTTCTCTTTTTTGGCTCAAGCAGTCTTCTTTTCTTTTTGGGGGCGGTGCCGAGACAGTAGAGTCTGAAAAACTCTTTCGAATACTCGACTATTCTCTCCGTCGTCATATCTTCTGTCAGGACAAGCGGAGAATCGTAGGACTGTCTGAGCATTTCAAGCACCGGACGCTCAACGACTTCTCTGGGGTAAATCAGTTTCTCCAGTGCCGACCAGAAGATATTCTCGCAGTCCTCGTCCAGCGTCTCGAACAGTTTTTCAAACTGCGGATAATCATAGTACTTTCTTGATGCGCCGATTATTACATTCCAGTATATGTCAGCAAGGCCTATTTCGTCATAGGCCTTGAAGTCCGGTCTGAATGCGTAGTTTCCGGCAGCATTCCAGATAATATTATCCGCTCTTTTCTGTTGCAGTTCGCTTATGTTAGGCAAAGATATCTTCCTTCTTGAGTGTTCCGTTTATTCTCGAGGCAATGATGTCGGACACCAGGGTCTTTTCAAACTCATCAAAGCTCTTGTTTACCAATCCTATTTCAAGCGCGCTTCCCACGGTCAGCCCGTTATATACCAGATTTACCGCCGCCATGAGACCTCTCAGGTCAAGCGCCTTCGTGGAGATTTCGCTGCTTTCGCATTTCTTTCTTATTTCCCCGAACAGTGTGGCAAACTGTGCTGCATACTCTTCTTTGAGCTGCGGGTACTGGCTCTTGAGAAGTTTCGTCAAGTTATCATTGGAAATAATGGGCATGGTAATAACCATAAATCTCGACGCAAGGGCCTCGTTCAGTTCCCTTGTTCCCGCATATCCGTAGTTCATCGTCGCAATAAATCTTGTTGCGGGGTCTATGCTGATTCTGTCATATCCGGGCACATCGATTATTTTTCTGTAGTCGAGTGTCGCATGCAGAACCGCCATGGACTCGTTCTTTGCCATGTTTATCTCATCGAGAACACCGAATCCGCCGGCCTCGGCGCATGAATATATCGGGCCTTTCCTGAACGACACTTCGCCGTTTTTGAATGTATCCGTACCGATCAGGTTGGATGCATCCGTGTTCAGATAAAAGCTTATGTCCCACTCCGGACGGCCGAATACGGCGGACAGGTTTTCCGCCAGAACGTTCTTGCCGGTCGCTTTTGGCCCCACAAGGAGAATGTTCTCGCCGGACAGAATTGCCGTAATGGCTTTCAGCCATACTTCCGTGCCGTAGTATTTATATGAGGGATTCGGAATCCTTTTTCTGTCCTCTTCGGCAACCGGATAACTGTCTCTGTACTGCTGTATCCTTTCAATAAGCTGATCGCTTATTCCTTCGCTTTTCAAAAAATCAAGCATTGTCAGTCTCCTCGAAATTAAGTGTTATGCTCATGCCGTCATGTCCGCATATCGCATCCGGGAATGAACTCCATGCGTATGCGAGCAGTTCTTCGGGTGATTCCATAGTCTGGGAAAAATGTGTTAACCACAGCCTTTTTACCTTGGCTTTCTTGGCCATCTTGCCGGCATCGGCAAATGTCGAGTGCCCGTACAGCTTTGCATCCTCATTGTAGATGTCTTCACCGTATGTCGCTTCGCAGACAAACAAATCTGCGCCCTTTGCCCTGGCTACCAGCTCTGGGCAGGGAGCGGTATCTCCGGAGATAACCACTTTCAGGCCCTTGCGTTCCTTGCCCATCACCATTTCGGGGGTTATAACGCGGCTACCCACTGTCACATTTTCACCGTGCTGCAGAACGTTGCGCGACTGAAGTGGAACATTAAGCGCGTCCGCCTTCTTCGGGTCGAACTTGCCCGCTCTCGGAAGAATAAATTCATAGCCGAAGCACGGCACTCTGTGATTAACGTTAAATCCTTTCAGAACCGCGTCTCCGAACTCAAGCCCCCCCTCACCCATCTGGGAAAGGTAGATTCTGTACGGAAGCGGTCCCGCAAGTCTCACTATCGGCTCCATGGCCGTCTTTAGTCCCTCCGGGCCGCAGATATACAGAGGATCCGTTCTCCCTAGACAACCGAAAGTCTGGAGAAGACCCGGAAGTCCGAAGATGTGGTCCCCGTGGTAATGGGTCAGCGCAATCAGGTCCGTCTTCATAAGACTGACCTTCGCCTTTCTGGCCGCGGTCTGGGTGCCCTCGCCGCAGTCAAACAGTATGGTTCTGCCGTCATACCTCAAAAGTACGGATGACAGTGCTCTTTTGGGCAGCGGCATGGTCGCCGCTGTTCCGATAAGTGTAATATCAATCATGGTTAAAATATACCACCAAAGCCTTGTGTTATCAAATGATAGTGTGATAATATGTTAGCAATCTGCAAACTACGGAGGAAATATTATGGGTAAATATGTTATCAAGGAAGCCAAGAACGGCCCCATGTTCAATCTTAAAGCCGGCAACGGCGAAATCATTGCGACGAGCGAAGTATATTCTTCCAAGTCCGCATGCAGAAAAGGGATTGAGTCCGTCATGAAAAACGCGCCGGTTGCCAAGGTCGAGGACCAGTCTGAAAAGGATTATCAGACTCTGGCCAATCCCAAATTTGAAATTTACAAGGACAAGAAAGGTGAATTCCGTTTCCGCCTTACCGCATTGAACGGAAAGACCATCGCCGTAAGCGAGGGATACTCGGACAAGAAATCCTGCCAGCACGGTATCGAATCGGTGCGCAAGAATGCGCTGTCCAAAACAGTTGAAGAGTAATATCGGAAAAATGAAGAGGCTTTGGCCTCTTCTGTTAATATGCCTGGTAGCCTGTGCCGTCCTTTTCTTTTCGCTCAAGTCCATCATCAGCGACACTATACACATAGGTCAGGAACCGGATTCCGCCGTACCCGAAGCAACACAAAGCCTTCCTCCAGCGGCAGAATCTTATTCTCCCGCGCCCGGTGCGACGGCATCACCGTTTCCGGAAACAACGGCAACGCCTTTGGCATCGCCTTCGGCTGAACCCGCAACCCCCGCACCGCCTGCAGCTACAGCCGAACCCGCTCCCGCCCCAGCGGAAAACGCTCCTGCCGAAGCAGCTGCTCCCGCTGCAGTAGCGGAAACACATATAGACAACCAGACGTATGAGTACAGCGGCAATTATGAATCCGTGGAGGCCGGCTCCAATAACATCGCTGCCATCTGTTCTTCTATCATGTCTCAGATTAATCAGCAGCGTGCGGCATACGGGCTTTCCGCTCTGAACTATGATTCTAATCTATACCCGTCCGCGGTAACACGCGCTGAGGAAACAGCCGTTTCCTTTTCACATTACCGCCCGAACGGTTCCGACTGCTTTTCCGTGTTTCCCGCAGGCTACACGTACATGGGCGAGAATCTCGCCTCTGCAGACAATATTATATCTGACGAAGACTTTGCTTCCGGCTGCGTGCAGTGGTGGATGGCTTCATCCGGACACCGGGACAATATTCTGAATCCCTCGTTCACCAACACCGCTGTTGCGGTATACATTTCGGGCAATTCCATGTATGCCGTCCAGCTCTTCGGAACCCCATAGATTATTCTTTGCAAATAAGCAGGCCGCATCAATCGATGCGGCCTTTTGTCATATTCTCAAAATTCTCAGCTGTTCTGGTTCTTCATGACGGGAGTCCAGTATGTGTTTCCGTAGATATCCGTAATCTTGTAAGTCGCATTTGCGCTTGCGGGATCCTGAAGCTCTACGTCATATACATCCAGTCCCTCACCCCATGTGAGTTCATCACTGATTTTGTAGGTGTTGTCATAGCTGTTGTCGTAGTTGTAGTAGTCTGCTATGAGCACTATCGTGTCAGTCGGCTGAATATCGGAAGCTGGGATGACTTTTGCGGAAATGTTGTTGTCTTCATCCGTATAGTCGAGTCTTACACCGGTAATGCTTCCCTTGTTGTTGAGATGCTGTATCTCGAGGTAGGCACGCTGGCCGTTGAAGAGGCACGGAACTATTCCGTTGACAACAGTGTTGCCCTGGTCATCGGTGCTTTCCATCTCAAGGTAGTATGCGCATTCCCATCCGTCTACGCTCAGCCAGTATCCCTGGAAGTCTCCGATAATTGATCCGCTCTTTGTCAGGCAGTCCGCCGTGAGGTCAAGACCATAGTCAATATATCCGGCGCCGTCATCAACAAACAGATTCTGTACTATCTCGTTTACCAGCTCCCACTGTTCCTTCGGAAGAGTTATTACATACTGGCCTTCGCTGTTCTTGGTCCATACAAGCTGGTTGGCGTCGAATGCGTTGTCAGCCAGATAATGTGACACTGCCTTTGTGTCGACAATGGATCTTCCGTAGTATGAATACTGCGACATCATTCCCGAAAGGATTGAGTAGATATCGTCATAGGAAGCTGCGGAATACGATGAGCCCGAACCGCCGGATGCATAGTTGCCGTATCCGAAGAGTGAGCCGATGGGCGAGTTGTAGCTGCCGCTTGACTGCTGCGAGGTGGATGCGACGCTTGCAAACGCCTGAATGCACTTGGAGTAGTTCTCGGGTACTCCGATGGTGTTATATGTTTTAACAGCCGCCGAAAGGTAAGAGGTACTTCTGTACGGGAAGTAGATGGACAGGCCGTAGGCAGTCCTCAGATTGCTGGACGTTCTGTTGTATTTGATGGCGCTCAGAATAACGTCGGTCAGGTTCTTGCTCTCCGCCGTGTCTATTCTGGAAGCAAGGTCCACAAGGTCAACCTGGTCGATTCCGGAAGTCTTCGCGAACTCTTTTGCTCCGCTTCTGGCCGTGGATACGGTTCTGTAGTTGCTGCTTACGAGCGAGGTGACGCTGTCAGAGAAAGAATTGAGTGCCTTGGGCGCGGTATATGCAAACTCCGCAAGGTCAACCACGGAAAGGGTTGTATCCTGTCCCGCGCACTGCTGTGCACATACGTCAACAAAGTCATCCGCGATCTTTTTACCTATCTCAAGCGTGGAAATGGACGGGTTGTTGCAGAGATTCTTGACCCAGTTTGTGTAGTACCAGCCGATGCCCGGTTCGGATTCTTCCGAACCTATGAGATAGTCGCCGTAATTTGACATTACGTAAGCTGTTTCGGTCGTAGCCATGAGGCATGCGTCAAATCCGATGATATCGAATTTCGCTCCTCCGAGTTCCATGGCCTTTGTCAGTCCGACCAGGCTCATGGCACCGTCTCTGGTATGACGCTGGTCATATCCGTAACCGGTAATGGAGCCGCCGCCGTGGTCCCAGAGAATAAGTATATTTCTGTTGGCTTCGTAATTCTTGCGGCAGTATCTTATGAACTCGCCCAGTGTCTGGGGATCGGTCATAACCTTATCGCCGTCGTCGTAAAGCAGTTCGAACCTTCCGCCGGGCTGAAGCTTGTAGCAGAGGTTTGTCGAATTGGAAAAGACATTGTTTTTCCAGCCTTTGCAGCCGCCGCCGTAGACAATAATATTCACATTGTCCGGCATGTTGGTTGTTCCGTTTACGATTTCCTTCAGGTCGTTTGTTGCCATGCCGTAGTTGCTTTCGAGGTCGGTTGCAATCATATACAGCATGATTGTGACCGTCTCATTGTCTTTCGGCTGGTAGAACTTGGCACGTGCTCCGCTGGTTACCGTCTGGTCAACGGTGCTCGTGTTCGCCGGTGCGGTATTAACCACCGCCGTAGAAGTCGTCGCCGCATTTATGTTCTGAAGTCCGTACGGGTTGCCGTAGACTTCTTCAACAACCGGAGCTGCCGTAACAACGGTAACAGGCTCTTCATAGACAACAGTACTTGTTGTGCTTGCCGAACATGCTTTGAGAAGCGCTAAAACAATAATCACGATTATCGCGATACGGATAATCTGACTGAGTCCGAAGCCTCCGTTTCCGCTGCCGTTGCTGCCGCCTCCTCTTTTCTTGCCCAGAAGCAGCCACATCAGGCCTCCAAGAAGAAGGCTTTTCCCCGCCGGAGAATCTACAACGCCGCGGTCATTCTGGTTTGTCTGCGGAGCACTGGATGCGCCGCCGGGTCTTCCCGCATAGGGCCCCGAAGGATTGGCATGATTGCTAGAATTAGGATTAACAGGTTTGACAGGATTCGCCGGACCCGCACCGGCTGCTTCGCCTTTGCGCTTTCCGCCTTTGCCTTTTCCCTGAACATCTCTTTCTCTTGGCATAGTTGATACCTCTTCCCTTAAAAAATCCGTTGGTTAATTATACATCATAACCAACGGATTTAATATAACTTTATTTTGAAGAAATCTTTAACATTTTGCTTCTTTTGCCTGATTTTCAGCCTCTTTTCATGAAACTGGGCCTCTTCGGGCTTCAATGCCGGCAGCCATCGGATTATCTTTGTTTTTCCGGCATTTCTTTGAAGTCAGAATGCTGTATTATTTGGATTTCGCAAGTTCCCTTGCATCGTCCGCAGCCTGAGCCATCTTTCCGAGTTCCTCTGCTTCGAGAACTCTGTAGGCGACTTTTCCTACGAGGGTCTTCGGCAGATCATCTCTGAACTCGATATCATAGGGCATTGCATACTTGGCAACGTTTTTGCGGAGATGTGCGAGTATCTCCTGCTTTGTTTCGTCAGTGGCCGGCACTTCGGGTTTGAGCTTTACAAAAGCCTTTACCTTCTGAATCTTGTAGGGATCGGGAACGCCGATTACGCAGCTCATCTGTACAATGTCCATGGAGTCGATGCAGTTTTCAAGCTGTGCGGGATATACGTTGTATCCCGATGTAACTATCATTCTCTTCGCACGGCCCTTGAAATAGACGAATCCGTCCTTGTCCATAAAGCCGAGGTCTCCGGTGTATACCCAGGTGAGTCCGTCCTTGTGCTTTCTGAGCGTCTCTGCGGTTTCTTCCGGATTGTCCATGTACTCCTTCATGACGGTAGGACCTGCGAGAAGTATTTCTCCTTCTTCCCCGTAAGGGAGTTCCTTGTCGGTACCGGGCTCGACAATCTTGATATAGGTATCCGGGAACGGAATACCGATGCTTCCTTCTCTTGCCTCGGTTATCGGGGTCAGGCAGCAGGCGGTAACCGTTTCTGTAGTGCCGTAACCTTCACGGACCTGAATGGTCGCGTCATGGTCTGCGAGAAATGCGTCAAGCTTCTTTTTAAGCTCGATTGACAGCGAGTCACCGCCGGAGAATACGCCTTTCAGGCAGCTGAGGTTTTTGCCGTCCATGTACGGAAGGCTGAGCAGTGCTTCATAAAGTGTCGGGACGCCGGCTATGAAATTGCATCTCTGTCTTACGAGAAGCTGTGCATAGCTCTTCGGTGTGAATCTCGGAACGAGAATACATCTTCCGCCCTGGGCAAGCATCGAGTGGATGCATACGCCGAGTCCGAAGCCGTGGAAAATCGGCATTGCGGAAAGCATCTTGTCTCCCGGTTTGAACATCGGGTTCGTTGCGACTATCTGTTCGCTCAGAGCGTTGAAGTTCTTGTTAGTAAGAACGATGCCCTTGGTCGTTCCGGTGGTGCCGCCGGAATAAAGAATGACGGCGGGATCGTCAGATGCGCGGTTGATGGCGTATTTATGGAAGCAGTACTTTTCAAGAGAAAGGAATTCCTTCCACATCAGCACGGGGGCGTCCTTGGGTATCTTCTGTATTTTTCTTCCCTCGGTGAGCATATAACCGGCTTTTATCGGCTTAGAAAGCTCATCTTTCACCGCTGCGATGATTATTGAGGTAACGCAGGTGTTCTGACGGATCTTTTCAAATTTGTTGTAGAACTGGTCAAGAGTAATCGCAACTACCGACTTGGAAGCGTTAAGGTAGAACTCAATCTCGTTTTCCGCCGAAAGCGGGTGAATCATGTTGGCTACCGCGCCTATATGGTTGATTGCATAGAACATGAAAATGGCCTGAGGACAGTTGGGCAGAGCAATTGTAACCCTGTCACCTTCACGCACTCCGAGCACTTTGAGTGACTTGGCGCATTTGTCGATTTCCTCAATCATCTGTGCATAAGTCGTTTTCTTGTGCATAAAGTCAAACGCAACATACTGCGGATATCTGGTTGCGATTTCCTTTACTCTTTCATACATGGATCCCTCAAAGTATTCAATATGCATGGGAACCTGTCCCATGTAAGGCTCCCAGGGTGTTTTAGCCGTTATTTTTGTTTTGGACATTAATCAATACCTTCCCTACTCTGTACCCATCCATTTCCAGAATGGTTACTTTTAATTTATCATATTCAAAGCAGTCTCCGGCTTTCGGAAACTCCCCGAACATTTCAATTGCCCATCCGCCTACGGTTTCGCTTTCAAAATCGAAATCGTCTTCACGGATATTTACAAGCTCAAGGAAATCCGGAATCGACATGTCTCCGTCGATTTCAAATTCTCCTTCGCTTCTTTCAATGACTTCCTCTTCAACGACATCGGTGTCATCCCAGATGTCACCGACTATCTCTTCGAGAACGTCTTCCATCGATATTACTCCGAGCACTCCGCCGTATTCGTCTGACACTATCGCAAGATGCTGTTTTTCGTGTCTGAGTCTGTTGAGCACATCCGGAAGCTTCATGGTCTTGTACACATATATCGGCTTCATGAGCATGGACTCTATATCCGCTTTTTTGTTCTTTGACTCGGACAGAGCCTTAAGGAACTGGTTAAGATATAGAATACCTACGATATTGTCTATGCTGCCCCTGTAAACCGGCAGTCTGGAGTATGTCGACTCCTCAACTATCTTTATGGTTTTTTCCCAGTCGTCGTCAAGGTCAATGGCGCTTACGTCCATGCGGGGCGTCATTACCGCAGATGCGGATGTCTCCGAGAAATCAATTGCGCTCTGTATGAGTTCCGAACGGTCCTCGTCAAGTACTTTCTCGTCCTCAGCTGTTTCAATTATGCTCTGGAGTTCTTCCAGCTGCTCTTCTTCGGTTGCCTCTATCCTGTTTCCTTTAATCGGCAGGGTGAGAAGCTTCAGAAGCGATACAATAATCCAGACGACGGGGGAAAGGATTATCATTAGGAAACGAATTGTGTATGACCAGCGAAGAGCATAGCGGTTTGCATTCTTCTTCGCGGTTATTTTGGGTATGGTCTCTGAGAAAATGATGACCAATATCGTCATTACCGCAGTGGCTGCCCAGGTGTATTTGTCCGCTCCCGCCTGTCCGAGCCATTTGATCATGAACACGGAAGCGAGGGATGAACCGGCAATATTGGCCAGATTGTTTCCAATAAGTATTGTGGAGAGCGCATTTTCAAAGTGCTGAACAATGTAGTGAGCCGCTTTCGCTCTTTTGTTGCCCTCCGCCATGAGATTTTCCAGTCTCATGGTGTTGCATGAGGAATAGCACATTTCGGTCAGCGAGAAGAATCCCGAACATATCAGGCATGCAAGAATGCCCGCGCCTATCGTAAGCAGAACAGATGAATTAATCATTCTTCACGCCTCACTTTCAGACGCACTATCCGGTTGTGGTCCATTTCGGCGACTTCAACCACAAGTCCGTGGTAATTGAAGCTGTCTCCGGTTTTCGGTATGGAGCCGAACTTCTCGAATGCCCAGGCTCCGAGCACCTTATCGGCCAGACTCTCGTCATTTTCCGGATCCTGGAAAGCGAGCTCCTCAAAGACATCCTGAACATGCTCGTCGGCGCTCACGGACACTTCGCTGTCGTCAATCTTTATCAGAGGTTCTTCGACATCGTCATCCTCGTCCCAGATTTCTCCTACGAGTTCCTCAAGCATATCCTCTATTGTGACAAGTCCGAGCGTACCGCCGTAATTGTCGGTCACTATCGCTATGTTCTGTCTTTCCTTGCTCATCAGCGGCAGAACATCATCCACCTTTGCACTCTGGTGGATAAAAAAGGGCTTGTCGAGAAGCTTTCTGACATTTACGGCTGTTCCTTTTTTCAGATACTCTTTTATGAATTTACGTATCTGAAGCACTCCGACTATATTGTCTATGTTTTCCTCATATACCGGAAGCCTCGAGTGCTTGCAGTTCTGAACGGTTGCCAGAATGGTCTCGACGCTGTCGTCAACATTGACATACACCATGTCCACACGCGGCGTCAGAATACTTTCAACCGTTAAATCTCCAAACTGAAGCGCCGATGAAATAAGGTCACCCTGCTCTTCATCAAGGGCGCCTTCCTCGGTCATGTCCTCAATAATATCATACAGTTCATCCTCCGTTACGGAGATTTCCGGCTCACCCTTGACCATCTTTGTCACCGCATTTCCGAACGCGCTCAGCAGGGCAGAAAACGGTGTGAAAATAGTCATCAGCACTTTAAGCACGGGCGCTGTCGCCATAGCCAGAGGTTCTGGGAACTTCTTCGCTATCGTTTTGGGCAGCATCTCGCCGGCAAAGAATACCGTCATCGTCGTGATTATGGTGCTCACGGCGACCGCATTGAGACCGATAGTCTTCGTTACTGCAACAGTCACTATCGATGCGATGGAAAGATGAATTATATTTGTGCAAATCAGTATTGTACTTATTGCGCGGTCAAAATCGTCCAGGACCAGAAGGGCCCTGCCCGCTTTTTTGTTTCCCGTCTCGCTCAGTGCCTTTAGTCTCGGCCTTGACGATGCGGAAAACGCCGTTTCCGTTATCGCAAAATACATTGCGCAAAACAGCAAAATGATGGCGACTATCCAAGGTCCGAAACCTGATAATCGGCTGCCGTCATCCATGATAGGATACTCCAACTCCTTTTTGCGGGCATAATACCCGATAATACAAAAGTAGATTTTACCACCGGCATCGGGATATGTCAAATTGCCCCGGTCAGGCATTAACTTGCCCTGTAGGTTTACAATTGATGTGAGACAAAAATAAAAATGAAATAGTGATTGAGTT
>R27__coassemble_1118_pt1 | contig 13204 bp, 11 predicted proteins | sample R27__metabat2_low_PE_023 | metagenome-assembled genome bin R27
CAAAAGAACCGTAATCCGATACCTTGTATCAAAATTACGGTTCTTTTATGGTGCGAGAGAGGAGAATTGAACTCCCACGTCGGTTGACACACGCCCCTCAAACGTGCCTGTCTACCAGTTCCAGCACTCTCGCAGACGCACGTTTGATTATAGCAAAATCCTTTCTTTTGTCAAGCGGAAAATGCGTAAAAACGTCGAAGTATTTTTAAAACGCGAGCGAATCCACTCTGCACAACAGTTCTCCTATCTCCGTTTTGCACTTTTCAACAGTGGACTTTTCCTGTTCCGTTTTAATACCGCGCCTTGAAATATGTCTAAGCAATCTCATTCTGCTCAGCAGTTCTATCTTATCCATTATCTCGTTCTTGTTGTCATATCCTTCAAAGTATCTGGAAAAGAATTTACCCCAAAAATCAACGCAGATATCATTATTCAACCCCAGAAACTTCTCGACCATGGTCTGATCAAGTTCTGCAAACATCACAAAGCTCAAATAAATGTTTGCCAGTTCAAACACGGGATGGCCGTGGCACAGATTATCCATATCAATAAGCATTGCCTGGCCGTTCTGCATCATAATATTATTTGTATGATAATCGCAGTGAAGCATATTCATCGTATCAGGTGTTTCTGAAACGAGTTTCTCAATTTTTGCCGTCTGTTCGGCACTAAGATGCTTTGCGCATTCATCAACCCATTTATGAACAAGCTCTTTTACATCCGGCATATCTTTCTCAGAAACCTGGGTCGAGTGGATTTGTTTTAATATTGATGTAAAAATTTCCGCAAATTTATCGATATTTTCGGTATCTTCGGCAATTAGTTCAGACATTGACTTTGCATCAAGCAGTTCAAATACTGAGCCGTACAGGCCGTTTACTTTAACAATATCGAATGATATGGCTGTAGGTATTCCGAGGATGAACGCCTTCCTTGCAAGTTCTCGTTCTCTCTTTATATCCGGAAGGCTGTCGGGGTTTTTTATTACTTTGATAATGGTATCACCGTCATATCTGTAAACGATGCCTTTTGCTCCCTCTCCTATGACAGTACAGTTCTCAACCGAAAGCTCTCTAAACGCTTTATCAATCTCCATCATTTCAGTAAAACCGGTAATAGTGAAAACCTCGTATACTTCACTCGATGCATTTATGACTTTGAAATTATTTTCTTCTTTTTTCAGTTTTAGTATTATCCTAAGTCCGGCAGAAGAAATCATCTGAAGGTTTGCCGCGTCCAGAACAAGGGCTGTGTGCTCGTTTTCTGAACATATCTTCTCTATTTCCTTTTCCGTATCGGCTGCATTATCTGAAACTATTCTGCCCTCCAGATAAATTATCAACTGATTATTCTGCAGTTCGTATTTCATTTTATTCTGTCTCCCTAAGTTTTTTGCTTATGGTTAAGATATTTCTGCCATCTTCATATTTATAGCTAATATCATCCATACTTTTTTTGACCATATATATCCCGAGGCCACCGATTTGCCTCTCCTGTGCCGAAAGAGTGACATCAGGATCATCTTTTGCCAGCGGATTGAACTCAATTCCGGAATCGGAAAATCTGATAACCGCCGTTCCGTCTCTACTATCAAATGACAGAAGCATCTTTCCTTCTGAATCCGGATAGGAATAGCTGGCAATATTTACAAATATCTCTTCAACGGCAACATCTATCTGCATAGCCGTCTTTACGGGACAGCCGCATATTTCAAGCTGCTCATCAACAAATCCGAGCACATTGCCAAGTTGCTGTAATGAAGCTTTGAATTCCATTTCCGGCATATCTGTGCTATTCCTCCTAATAGTATGGCTCGTTATATTTTACAACAAAAAAGCTCTGCCCACAAGGCAGAGCTTTAAATCGTTATCTTATCTTTAAATCGTTATCTTATCTCAGGTATTCTTCGGGTCATCGTAATCATCAGGATTGTAATAGTCTCCGTCGTCAAACATATCGGAATCATCATGATTACCACCAAGCATTTTTTCAAACTTGCCCAGCGAAATTTTACCTTTCATGTAAAGCGCCATAACCAGCACAGAACCGACAATAACTAGACCGGCAACAGCAGCAAGGATGTATGCTCCGGCATGGGACTTGCCTCTTGAGTTTTCAACTTTCGTCGTATTCTGGATATAATTGCCGCCTGCCGACGGCTCTGAAGCGGAACCGGCTGCCCCGATAGAAGTGTTCTGATTATAGTTGTTGGTGTTGGTTCCCATCATTGAACCTGTGCCTACTGTTCCGTTGTAGGTGTTTCCGCCGCCCTGAACTCCTCCGCCGGTTACATTATTGTTGTTTGCCTGCGGGATGGGAGTGGGTGTCGGAGTCGGTGTAGGTGCGGGAGTCGGGCTGGGTGTCGCAACTGCCTCAACCGTAAGTGTCGCGCCCGTCGTATTCATGGTGAGGTCACCGCTTGTATAGGAAGCGTAAAACCTGTATCCGGACATCCCTGCCTGAATATTGGACAGTATCAGCCTGTCAAACCCGTTAACGGATTCTGTGTTTACTTCAGCACCTTTAAAAAGCGTAGGTATTTCGGACGCAAGATATGTTTTCCCATCAGGGCTGATGGCATACCATCTTACATAATCGGCCCCATTTGCCGCAGCGGCAAAGACGCACGAATCACCGGATTTTTTCGATTCGCCGCCCGGATCCTTGGTAATCTCCAGAGCATCATAATTAGTGACTATAGTCGGTGTAGGGGTTGCCGCTCCGAAGATGATTTCACCACTGCCGTTTGTCTCTGTTCCGGTATCGTCAAGGGGACCGCCCGTATAGGCATACGCATTTACCCCAAGCAGACACACTATCAAAATCAGCACGAATATAGAAGAAATTAGTCTTTTCATGGCGAAATCCCCACATAATAATTTATTGAAATTATGTTAACAGAATTATTCGCTCATTTCAAGTGGTTTTTTCAAGAAATTTACTAAAATCTTTGACTTTTTTAAAATAATTTCCGCAATTGTTTCTCATGAAACTTTCTATGAGTTCAATATCATTCGCCCAGCCCGCTCCAGCAAAATCAACACCTGCCGATTTCGCCATGTCATACCCGGGTTTGAGGTCATCAACCATAAGCGCATCTTTTCTGTCTAAGCCCAGTTCATTTATAACCTGTTCAAGCGGCCAGACATTCGGCTTGCGCCTTTCTTCGGGCTGTTCCCATCCGTATACGATATCCGGTTCGGGCAGGCCGTTATATGCGTAGTCTCTGAGAATATTTTCCTTCATTGAATGAGAAATGACAGCTATGTAGCCTCCTTCACTCTTGTGCCGGTCCATAATTTCCTTTATGCCTGGATAAGCAACCGGTATGTGGTCCTTTACGTACTCGCACCAGAAATCGACTTCGCCTAATAGTTCCTCATCCGACATTTTGAAATCCTGCTTTGCCATTTCGATAAAACCTGGTTCGAAGTTCTTAAGAAAATATTCTTCCAGAGTCAGTGTCTGTCCTGGTCTGTATATTTTCAGATAATCGACAAAACACGGGTAATGAATTGTTGCTGTTGAATTCACGACCGTATCATCATGGTCAAAAATCAAGCATTTATATTTCATAATCAATAGAATGTCGCGACATCCTGTTCGGGCGCCGCAGCCTGTTCATGGCTGATATAGGTCAGCACGGGTCCTTTCTTCTTATATGCCATATGGAATTTAAAGTTTATTCTGGCAGTCAGCAGAATCCACGAATCATCACCGATTTCTCTTACCGGTGCATCCGTACAGATAACCGCAGCAAACTGTATGTCTTCAACGCAGCATGTCATGACATGTCTGCCCACGATAATGCAGCCCTCAGGAATTTTTTTTCGCGACAGAGCCCTGCCTTTGAAACGGACGGTCTTCCCTTCATATTTATCGCCTTCTTCTGACAAGTCTCTGTACCAGACAGCAAAGTCATCGTCACCGATTTCTATTATGTCGGCATTTATGTCAAAAGGAAGCGGGTCCTTGATATCGTCGTAAACAACATCGCCGTTCGGAGATTCGTAGCAGATATCCGTACGTCTAGAAGCGCCTCTGACAATCTTGTGAAGTTCCATCTTGTCTATCTTGTCAGTATAGCGGTTGAAGATAACCAGCTCGCAGCTCTTGAGTTTGTCGTAGGTCAGCTGACGCATGTTCGCATTGTAGGAAATGAAACTGTTGGCATCGGCAAACATAAATTCCTGATAAACCATCCAGTTCTCCGGCATGGCGGAATAAAGGTCATCAAGCATCCACATTCCGTTGTATTCGATAACGCATCTTTCGGCGCCGGTCTCCATGACAAAGCGGTTAAGGTTATCCGCATTAAGATCATCCTTATCCTCGATAGTCCGGATATACACGCTGTCGTCAGCAAAGCTTTCGGGGTCGTACTCCTCCACACCTTCCTCGCAGACCAGAAGAAGTGTTTTTTCTCCGTTGCAGAATCTCTTGTCTTCGAGTGTCTCCTGTATGAACTTGGTTTTCCCGGATTCCAGGAACCCCGTAAAAAGATATACCGGGACTTCTAACTGTTTAGCCAATTTCAAATAGCTCCTTCAAAGCTTCTTCATTTAGATTTGAGCCTATTACGCATATTCTTCCTGTAACCGCAGGCTCACCGGTACGAATATTGCTCTCGTCGGGCACATAGTCAAAGTATAACCAGTTCCCGTCGGATGAATCCACGAAGCCTTTTGCTCTTAATACGGTACCGTATTTGTCGAAATCCGCAAATGCCTCAAGAGCATTTGAGATATCTTCCCTGGAAAATTCACGTGCGGTTTCAAATCCCCATGAGCCGAACACTTCGTCGGCGTGGTGACCGTGATGTTCATCATGGTCATGGTCGTCTTCGCATCCGCAGTCGCAGTGGAAATGGCTTTCGGAAGAAAGCTCTGTAATATCTCTGTGTATTCCGTTTGTGTCGATTGCTTCAAGAATAGCCTTGCCGGATATCTTGTCAAGTGGCGTGGTAATGAGAGAGGCCTCGCCGTTGAGTTCCTTGACTATCTCTACAGCTGTGGACATCTGCTTTTCGGATGCTGTATCCGCACGGGTAAGCACAACCAGATCCGCGTTTGCTATCTGATCGTCAAAAAACTCGCCGAAATTGCGTTTGTACAGCTTTGCTCTCGACGCATCAACCAGAGTGACTTTGGCTCCGATTTCGATACCGGGCACCGAAGAAACTGCCTTGGCCACATCGGATAGCTTTCCGACTCCCGACGGTTCAATGATAATCCGGTCGGGGCTGTAGTCGTTTATGACCTGTTCGAGCGCCTTGGTGAAATCTCCTACCAGAGTGCAGCATATGCACCCGGAGTTCATCTCGGTTATCTCGACTCCGGCATCTTTAAGAAAACCTCCGTCGATGGCTATCTCGCCGAATTCGTTTTCTATGAGAACTATTTTCTCACCCTCATAGCCTTCTGCTATAAGTTTGCGTATCAGCGTTGTTTTTCCGGCGCCAAGGAATCCGGAAAAAATATCTGTTTTTGTCAGCATAACTGTGCTCCCACAGGCGTATCGTCTGAAACTATCATAAGATGAAGATCCTCTTTTCCGTCCTTCTCAATAACGGCGGAAAGGAGCATACCATTGCTCTCCAGCCCCATCATCTTGCGGCTGGGAAGGTTCAGTATCGCGGCAACCTTCTTGCCGATGAGGTCTTCCGGCTCATAGAATTTGTGTATTCCGGAAAGAATCTGTCTCGGCTTTCCGCTGCCGTCGTCAAGAGTGAACCTGAGAAGCTTTTCGCTCTTGGGAACCGCCTCGCATTCGAGGATTTTGACAACACGCATGTCGCATTTGGCAAACTCGTCTATTGTCACATCAGGCAGCACGGGCTTCGAATCGTTTGCAACAGCTTTGGCGTTCATCGCTTCAAGCTCGGCAATGGCCTTTTCAGCGTCCAGTCTCGGGAAGAGAGTTTCACCCTTGACAACACTTACCGTCTCGCTGAGCACTCCGTACCTGCCGCAGTTGTCCCAGCTTCTCGCATCGTCGTCGGCGCCAATCATGTCAAGAGCCTTTGCGCAGCTCTCCGGCATTACCGGGCTGAGCATTACAAGAGATACACGCAGTGCCTCAAGCAGATTGTACATTACGCTTGCAAGCCGCGCCTTGTTGGCCTCGTCCTTTGCAAGAACCCAGGGCTGGGTTTCGTCTATGTACTTGTTTGCGCGCTGAATCAGCTTGAACACTTCCTCAAGGGCAAATGACGGGTGCATCTCGTCCATATGCTTTGCATAGCTGTCCTTTGTGGTTTTTATCATCTCCACAAGTTCGCTGTCGGCATCGTCAGGACATCTGTCGGCAATCAGCCTGCCTCCGAAGTATTTTTCCACCATCGCCGTTGTGCGCGACACGAGGTTTCCGAGATCGTTAGCAAGGTCGATGTTGATTGTATTGATAAGCAGTTCGTTGGAGAAATTTCCGTCCGAGCCGAACGGGAATGTACGCATCAGGAAGAACCTCAGTGCATCCACGCCGAATTTCTCTGCGAGAACATACGGATCAACCACGTTGCCCTTCGACTTGCTCATTTTGCCGCCGTCAATAACCAACCAACCATGCCCGTATACTTTTTTCGGAACGGGCACATCAAGGCTCATCAGCATTGCTGGCCAGATAATCGAATGGAATCTTACTATCTCCTTGCCGACCACATGAACATCCGCCGGCCAGTACTTTTCAAAATCATCGTACTCGTCGTTTAAATATCCGAGTGCTGTGATGTAGTTTGAAAGAGCGTCAACCCAGACATAAACCACATGACCGGGGTCAAAGTCTACGGGAATTCCCCACGAAAAGCTCGTACGTGATACGCAGAGGTCCTCCAGACCGGGTTTGATGAAATTGTTTATCATCTCGTTGACACGGGATGCAGGCTCAAGGAATGTGCCGCTTTCGAGAAGATCCTGAACAGGCTTTGCATATTTTGAAAGTCTGAAGAAATAAGCTTCCTCCTCCGCGTAATGGACTTCCCTGCCGCAGTCCGGGCATTTTCCGTCCACCAGCTGGCTTTCGGTCCAGAAGCTTTCGCATGGTGTGCAGTACATGCCCTTGTAGGCACCCTTGTAGATGTCGCCCTTGTCATACATCTTCTTGAAGATTCTCTGTATCGATTTGACATGATACGGGTCTGTCGTTCTGATAAACCTGTCGTTTGAGATGTTCATCAGTTTCCACAGGTCAAGTATTCCCTTTTCGCCCGTTACGATATTGTCGACGAACTGCTGCGGCGTCATTCCTGCCGCCTTTGCCTTCTCCTCGATTTTCTGTCCGTGTTCATCCGTTCCGGTAAGGAACATGACGTCGTAACCGCAGAGTCTCTTATACCTTGCGATTGTGTCGGTCGCCACCGTGCAGTAGGCATGGCCTATGTGCAGCTTGTCCGAAGGGTAGTAGATAGGTGTCGTGATGTAAAATGTTTTCTTTTCCATATCTGATATCTCCTAGTTAAGATGTATGTTCGTGGTACTGGTCCATACTCGGTTCGCCGGTTGCCGGATTCGGAAGATTAACTATCTTTTCCTCCACGAGATTGCCGTCGGTATCATATACGCGTCTCCATGTCTGCGTGGAGGTAAGTGTTCCGAAATCACCGTAGTCCGTGTAAACGTCATGGTCAAGTTTTATCTTATAGCCCGGCCTGTCGGGGTGCATCGTTTCAACATATCTGTCATAGTCAAATTTCCACAGATAGCTTGCGTCGAACTCGACCGGCATATAGTCCGTATCCTCCAGGGTTCCCCAGATTTCGACGGTAATTGTCTTTTCTTCTTCGGATATATTCGTATATGCCTTGATTTTGACCGGGTAGTTTTTGTTGTTCCTGAATTTGAAATCTACGGCCTTACCCTCTTCGGGTATGGTAACCGTGGCATCAATGCCGAGCTGCATATAGTTGACCGGATAAATATGGCAGGTTCTGTCTGTAGGTTCAAGGAAGGCGAACAGCACCGCCGCATACGTTGTGGACGAAACCTGACAGGCTCCCCCTCCGATTTCATCCTTGACGGTTTCCTCGGCGTCAAGTCCGACATATGCCGGTGCCGGAAGAAATCCCGCAGCTTCCGTTCTTTCCCCAACGACGGTGTTGTAAGAGAACTCGTCCCCGGGATAAAGAACATAATCGTTTATCTTTGAAGCGCATAAGCACACGTTTGAAACTCTGTTTTCTGCCGAGTTGCTGAACCTTGTGGTCATGGCACCGAGCAGATCGGCGAACAGCTGATTTCTCAGCTTTTCACCGGTCACCTGAGGTTTTGTAACCGTGATGGGAATAGCGATATTCTCCCCTATCTTGGCATCCTGCCACATCTTCAGCGCCTTTGCCGTATCAAGTTCGCACGCGTCTGTTTCGTCTATGACTTCAAATTTTCCGTCGTCGGAATATTTTGCGTCGACAGCATCTTTGTTGAAGCTCTTGTTAATGCTCTCGAAATCCGGTGGTGTCAGTTCCTTCGTAGTCTCGTTGTAGACCAGTTTCTTCTCACCCTTGTCAAGCGCATCAAATATCTTGCCCCTCAGGTCCTCCATGTCGAAGTCTATCTGTCCGTAACCTTTTTTGACGTTCATGACTCCGGCTTCGTAGTCAATGTAGTATTCCTCGTATCCGAAATACTCATTCATCCAGTCGAGCCCCTGCATAATGGTGTTGCTCAGATACTCGTTGGGTTTTTCACCGTATGAACCGTTGGCACGGCTGCCGGCTGCTCTGTAGAGGTCGTTTATGTCCGTGCTCTTGGATAAACACTTCAGTAACTTGAGCAGATTGGAATAAATATTGCCATCATGCCCGTAGCTGCAGGCTTTCTCGGTTGCCTCGTCAGCGGTAAGAACCGCTCCCGCTTTGACCGGGTCAATTTCGAAATCCACGGCGTTTACCAGCGTAACCGTAAGCGGCTCAGCCGTCCTGTTTTCCCAGCCTCCGTTTTTCAGCGCGGCAAGGGTCTCGTCTGCCGTCATCTTGGAAACGTCAATGTTCCCGACATAAACGTTCGGAAGGTTCTTGTCGGAATTCGTCACAAGATATCCCGCGCCTGTACCGGCGGCCGCCAGTACGGCAAGGATAATCAGAATTGTCAGCAATGCCTTTCTCAAACTATCTCCTCCTACCACACATAATCATGCGGATGTCTGTGATAATACTCGTCTCCGTCATAAGCTCTGTCAAATTCGTGCAGGTCATCCGTCCTTACACGCCCCTGGGAATTGAACACATCGCGTGTTTCATGGTTTGTAAATCTGTCGCACACCCAGTCCGCACCCTGCAGATAGTATGAGGTCAGGTCATGAACCGGTGTTCCGTAAAGTCCGTCGGGATTCGTTCCGTATAGCTCAACAAAGATTTTTTCTTCTGCGGGCTCATTGTAGGCTTTAATCAGTACCGGGTATGAATAGGGGTTGGTCAGTTTCATATCCACGGTTTCGTTCTCGCCGTCCGAACAGACATATGCGTCACTTCCCCAGCGGAGAAAACCGCTGGCGTTCAGCCAGTAATAATGCTGATAGCGTTCGGCGGGATTAAGTACTCCGTAGAGTCCGGCGCAGTATAGCGTAGATGCCACAAGGCTGGCTCCTCCGCCGTACTGGTAGACCTCATCTTCCTCGTAGCTTGCGTAGACCTCGGCCTTTCTGAAGCCGTTTTCCTCAGTTGTCGGTCCGACCGCATCATTGAAGGAAAATGTCTCGCCCGGCATTATTTTCAGTCCGTCCAGCTTGGAGCATGCCAGCTCGATATTGTACATACTGTCTTCGGAGCGGTTGTTGGTATATCCGTATACGCTCGCGAGCAGATCGTCATATGAATACGGATCCGGCGTGGGCGTCGGCTCCGGGGTCGGGCTCGGCGTGGGAGCGGGCGTCGGTTCCGGGGTCGGTGCGGGTGTCGCTACGGCTTCTGTAGCCTGTACGTCCGTCTTGTTTATCGGTGTGTCGGTTGTCTTTCTGCCTGAGCCGCATGCGCTCAGAATGACACACAGTATTAAAATAACAGGTATTGTTCTTTTCATCATTTCTTTGTCATACTGTTGTACATTTCGGTAAACAGCTCCTCGTCACTCTTAGGCATGGAAACTTTTTCCTCTGCATCGTAAATTGCTGCAAGCCACGGCGTGTTTTCAATTCTTCCGCTGACCTGCACTTCCAGAAGCACTCCTATCAACTGGTTGGAAATCAGGTAGCCGGCTGTGGTGAAATGCCACCTTCCGTTGACTTCTTCCGCCCATCCCTTGTCTCTGAATATCTTGAGTGTCTTCTCTATCGGCTTCCAGTCCGACTGGGTCTTTATTCTGTACTCCTTTTCGCTCATGCCGCCAGATGTCCTCATCGCCAGCATTATGAACTCCGTAGCCCTTTCGGGTGCGTCCTCAACCTCATATTCGTCGAGAAGGCTGTCTCCGTTGGCAATTCCGCTGATGTAGCCGCGGAGGTCCTTCTTGAAGCTGTAGCGGATATTGCCTATGCATGAGTGGGCTCCTGGTCCGAAGCCCATATAGTCATCGAGTCTCCAGTACTTGAGATTGTGCCTCGAGGCAAATCCGGGGGCGCAGAAATTGGATATTTCATACTGTTTGTATCCGTATCTTTCGAGCATCTGCGCCGCATACGAATACATATCCGCCTGCTCGTCGTCCGAGGGAATCGCGATTGAGCCGTAATAAGCGTCATACATCGGAGTTCCCTTTTCGAGCTTAAGACCGTATACAGAAATATGCTCGACATGAAGCTGTGTCGCACGGAACAGAGTGTCGGCCCAGTCCTGCTTCGTCTGAGTTGGAAGGCCGTACATGAGGTCAATGCTCACGTTTTCGAAGCCCGCTTCGCGTGCGCAGTCAATCGCCTTCTCGGCCTGCGCATAGGTATGCCTGCGTCCTATCATCTTAAGCAGATTATCATCGGATGCCTGTACGCCTAGCGAAATGCGGTTCACGCCTTCCTCTCTGAGAAGCTTAAGCATCTTTGTATCCACGGAATCCGGATTGCATTCAACCGTAACTTCCGAATCGGTTCTGAAGTTTCCGTTGAATTTCAGCACATCCATTAATTCGCAAATCCGGTCGGCACCGTAATAACTCGGTGTGCCTCCTCCAAAATATACTGTGTCTACCTCGTAGTTCTTTATAGCCGTGGCTGATTCCTCGAGATGCCTTATAAGGGCATCCTGATAATCCGGCATGAGGTCATCGCAGTTCTGAAGCGAATAGAAATCACAGTACTGGCACTTGCTTGCGCAGAACGGTATATGAATGTAAATTCCTAGTCTTTTTCTCAATTAGAAAAGTCCCGCCACCTGTTTAGTAAATTCCGCCGGGTCTTCGATTTCCACGCCCGACATGAGTTTAGCCAGAGTATTGAGCACCTGCGAAAGCTGTTTTGCCTTTTCAGTATCTCCGCTGTCGTATGCTTCCTTCAGTTTCTTGACAGCATCGTGTTCTGCATTGAGCGAAAGCACTCTCGTCGCTCTCACTTTCCTCATCTCTTCGCTCGGTCCTCTGCGGAAGTATTTTTCCATCTCAAGGCTGACCGGCCCTTCGGTAGTAAGTCCGCAGGGCTGGGATGCGAGCTTGTTGGAAAATTCGGCTCTTGCGATTTCATCCCCTACAGCTTCCTTGACAAAATCAAGAAATTCCTTGCTCTCGGTGTTCTTTTCCTCGAACTGTCTCTTTTCCTCGTCCGTCTCGAAACCGAGATCCTCGGTAACCACGTTGCAGAATATCCTTCCGCTCCATTCGCCCAGATTTTCAATCACCATCTCGTCAAGCGGAGAAGTCAGATAGATAAGTTCGTATCCTCTTGATCTAACCTCTTCGCACTGCGGAAGGCTCATGGCATGCTTTACGGAATCCGAAGATGCGTAATAAATCGCCTTCTGGCTTTCGGGCATTGCGTCGACGTACTCCTGCATCGTCACAAGTCTGTCTTCAGAGGTGTAGAACAGCAGCAGGTCTTTCAGGAAGTCCTTGTATCTGCCGTATTCGTCGCACACTCCGCATTTTAGGTGAATTCCGAAATTCTTGAACAGTTCCTCGTACTTGGGTCTGTCTTCCTTCATCATCTTCTCGAACTCGCCCTTGATTTTCTTTTCAAGGCTCTGTCCAATGGTATGGAGCTGACGGTTGTGCTGAAGAATTTCACGCGAGATGTTAAGCGAAAGGTCCGGCGAATCGACTGTTCCGCATACAAATTCGAAATAGTCGTGAACAAGATCCTCGCACTTTTCCATTATCATTACGCCGTTTGAGTAAAGGGTAATACCCTTGCGGCTTTCGGGAATAAGATACTCCTCGTCCGTTTCACCCGGCACGAACAGCATCGCCTTATAAGAAAGCGTGCCCTCGGCATTGACTCTGACAACGACATACGGGTCCTTCTGAGCGCGGTACCTTTCCTTGTACCATGCAATGCAGTCGTCATCCGTAACTTCGGTCTTTGATCTCTGCCAGATGGGAACCATCGAGTTGATGGTCTCGTTTTCAATGACGGTCTCGTAGGTATACTTGGGATTTCCCTGATCGTCCTTCTCGCCGGTGTCCTTCTGTTCCTGGTGCGGGACATCCATTCTGATGGGCCAGCGCACATAGTCGGAATACTTTTTGACCAGCTGCTTGATTTTCCATACTTCCAGGAATGTTCCGTACAGTTCCTCGTCCGTATCCGGTTTGATGTGCATTATGACATCCGTGCCGGGATGGTCTCTTACGGTTTCGCTGACGGTATATCCGTCCGCGCCGCTTGATACCCACTTGGTTGCCTTTTCCTCGCCGTAGTGACGGGTAATAACCGTAACTTCGTCGGAAACCATAAATGCGGAGTAAAAACCTACACCGAACTGGCCGATGATTGCCATATCGTCATCTGCTTTACCTTCCTGCCCGAGTTCGCTCTTGAACGCGTACGAACCGGATTTGGCGATAACTCCGAGATTGTTTTCAGCCTCTTCTGTCGTCATTCCGATTCCGTTGTCAGAAACTGTGATTGTGCGGGCATCCTTGTCGGCGACAATGTCGATTCTGTACTCGTCGCGGTTAAGTCCCACATTCTCATCCGTCAGTCCGACATAGCAGAGCTTGTCTATGGCATCGGATGCATTGGAAATAATTTCCCTGAGGAATATTTCCTTGTTCGTGTAGATGGAGTTGATCATCAGATCAAGAAGTCGTTTTTATTCTGCTTTGAATTGTTTTTTTGCCATTTATTAATAATT
>R27__coassemble_1444_pt1 | contig 10907 bp, 7 predicted proteins | sample R27__metabat2_low_PE_023 | metagenome-assembled genome bin R27
TTTTTTTACATTTTATCGGAGATGTTTGATGGGCTGTTCCGTAATTCCACGAGAATCAGATGCCTCATAGTTCCCCCCCCCGACTGTTGATATTCTCGGTACAAAAGCCGAAATAGACTGCAGATACAACAAAGTCTCCCTGTAATCGTCAGCTGTGCGATTGAAAGTATTTTGTATAATGTTTGATGACTTCGGAAATGAAAAAAGACGTTGCTTGACGTTCATTATCATTCCGCACGCAATACGTCAACATCAAGAGCCCCTTCTTTAGCGGCGGCGTGTACTGCAAGAAGAAGTCTTATAAAAGAGGCGGCCGCTACGTCGAAATACAGAATGATTACGTTTGCGCCCATTATGATTCCGAGCTGGTCCATACTCAGCCCCAACTGCGCAAACATGACGGTTAGGGATGCGATAATACCTCCGGGAATGGACGGCGTGGCCATGGACAGCAGCAGAACAAGCACGAACAAAATAAGAAGGCGGCCGGCCGGCATTGCCGCATTCTGCATCGATGTTGAGTAGAATGTATAGATAACCAGTGCGAAGATTGTCGATACCGAGAAGAACGACTGCGACATCGACATCCAGCAGTTTGTGAATCTCTCGCTGACCCCGAGACTCTCTTTCAGGCATTCATAAGACTCGAATATACTGGTTGAGCCGGATCCGGTTGCAAAACCCAGTCTGGCAACCGGCATGACTTTCTTTACAAGAAGAATCAGGCCAACTTTGAATCTGACGGATGTGAATATTAAGATTCCGGCTACCACAACCAGTTCCAGAGCCAGGTCCAGTACTATAAGCGTTATAACGGCCGACGAATCCGGCAGCGGCATTGTAAGCCCGGCCTTGATGATTACTCCGAGAAAGACCAGAAACGGGAGCAGCCTCGACACAATTCTAAGCATTGAGTAGAAAAAGTATTTGGCTTCGAGGAAAAGCTTTCTGATAGAGTCGGATTTTTCTCCGAGCAGAAGAAGTACGATACCGGATACGCACCCGAGTATTACGATGTGAATCATGTTGCCTTCGGTGAAAGGCGTCAGGATGTTTGTAGGAATTGATGACAGCAGAAGCGAAAGAAGATCTTTCGGTGAAAATGCCGTTCCGGAGTCACCTTTGAGAGGAAATACCAAATAGCAGGTTATTACCGCCAGGGCGAACATAACGACAATGCACAGCAGGAATGTGAGCATAATCCTTTTTCCGAGGGTCTTCAGGGTTGTAAGATCATCCAGCGTGAATATGCTGACAACAAGCGAAGTGAAAACGACAGGCCCGATGACTCCCTTGAGCATGTCCGTAAGTACGGAATAAACGGGCGAGATATAGCCGTCGCACAAAGCTGTCCTGACCGTGTCTGGCAGAAGAAGTCTTAACAGCATGCTGACAGCCATTGCCAGCACCATTGTGTGCATCATAGGAGAACCCGGGAGTTTGAGCTTTACAGGCTGGAGAGGGATGGTAATAGATACTATGTTTGCGTTTTTTCTGTAGGTAAACAGCACATCTCCGTTTTCGGCGCTGAGCATGGTGTCGAGCATCGCTGTATCCTCGTCATCCGGATTGATGTGCAGGATATCGTATTCGGGACCGTCAACTTTGATTTCGCATAGCAGATTTCCGAACCGCTTTTTCAGCACATATGAAAACTCTTTATCCTCGCCGAACACTTCTTTGGCGTTAAGAAGAATCTCCTCAAGAATCAGGGAGAGCCACAGTTTGTCCTGCCTCCCGATTCTGACAGGTTCGGTGAACGAATTCAGTTCCTTTAAATATCTTGAAATGCCTTGGTTGCTCAGTGACAGTGTGTTCATAAACATTTTTTCTTCATATAACTCGCAACTGGCTGCGGGCTTTTTGAACCGTGAGAGACGCGAGTTATATTACTTCCTTTCTTAAATTGAGAAAGACAAATACTATAAGCACATTATTGCGGTTATGTCAGTCGTCAGTCAGGTATTCGGAAGCGTAACTCCAGAAACCGTTCAGCTGATTCAGCTCAAAAATATACGGCCTGGAATGCGCATAAAACTCAAGGCTGCGCAGATTGATGCTGATATACGATTCTGTTCCGTCCGCCCAGACAAAGCAAATCCAGTTGTAGTTGTCGGTAACCATTTCTCCGGTCTCGTTACCGATGCGGATGTCACAGAACAAATCGACAGCTCTGGCCAGTTCATCACCGGTTTCAAAAGTGGCGGTACGGCCGTATCCGCCCTGATCGATATGGAACATCAGCCGGACCGGAGGCTCTTTTTTTATATTCGCAAGTTTTTCATCCCCTAGTGCCTGATAGAGATACTCACCGTTTTCAGGCAACCTTACCGGCGGCAGTTCGCTTTCCGTACTAACGGAACTGATGCCTATTGCTACTGAAGCGGGAACGTCCTGGGCACCCCATTTGACACCTCTGAGTGAGTAAGGAATCTTGGTGTGCGGCGGCATCGCCATGTTCTGCCCGTCATATACGTCTGCGAAGGACCGGAATTCATTACCGTTCTCGTCAAGGAGCGAGAAGGTATAGATTACCTCCATTATCCCCTCATCAGAGTTGTTTTCTATGGTACCGCGGAAAGAGTATTCATAGCGGTTGGGGTTAGTCTTCCTCACTGCGGAAGCTCTGTCCAGCGTCACGGTAACGTTGCCCATTGAAGCGGGACTACCCTCAATCGCAAGGGACCTTCCGCCGCAGCCCGTAAGGAATAGAACTGTTGCTGCGACAAACAACGCCAGAAGGCCTCCCCTGAAACCTTTATTTCGGACATTATTTCTCATAAAGCGACCTCCGGGTGATAGATTTGGGTTTGCTGACTAAAAATAATACAGACACACATTATCCCGCGCATTCGGGAATCAATCCATATGCTGCACAGTTCCGCTACCGAAGGCTGTCGCTTTCGGTGCGCATTTCAGATAAAGGGATACGGACTCTTAACCCTTGACCACAATGTCAATGGCCTCCAGATTGAGAAGTATCCCTCTATTGCCGCACAGCCAAACGATTGAAGTACTATAATACTTTGCTACGATATTGATATCCGTGTAGCCAACGATTGTGTGCAGAACGGACACAAAAGAAAGATATCCGGCAATCCAGTATCTCAAAGAATGTTCGAGTACATCACGGCTGTTTGTTGGAATAATATATGCTGTTCAAGCCGCGCATTATCAGGTCGTTATCGATTTTTATCTTTCTCTTGCAAAGAGGGATGCAGAAACGCGCCATACCACCGGTTGAAACCACGGAGCACTTTTCGCCGAGTTCATCCTCCATCTTTTCTATAAGTCCGTCCACCTGAGCGGCATAGCCATACATTATTCCGCTGCGCATGCACTCTTCGGTGTTCTTGCTGATTGTCGAACCCGGCTCGTCTAGAGAAATCTCGGGAAGAATCGAAGTGCCGCTCGAGAGCGCGCTTAGAGAGGTCTTCATGCCGGGCAGAATCATTCCACCGCGGAGACGGCCGTCTTTGTCCAGTAGCATGTATGTTGTGGCGGTACCCAGATTAACCATAATGCACGGCAGGTCATATACACCGATGACACCTTCCGCGGCCGCAAGGATATCCGCACCGACGGGTACATCCTCGGGAGGAGAAAAACGGTATTTGCAGTTGCCGTCCACTATGACGGGCCTGATTTTCAGAACTTTGTTAACGGCGGCTGACAGTACCGGCGTCAGAGGGGGAACTACGGAAGAGACGATTGCGCCGTCAAAATCGGATGCCGCCTTTCCGTAGAGATTGAGGACAGAAATAATATCCGTTGCATATTCCAGGCTGGTTTTATCGTGATTGGTCTGTACCCTCTCCTCAATAACGGACTCACCGTCAACAAGACCGATCTTGATGTTTGTATTGCCCATATCAATCGCGAGTATCATGTATCTTGCAAACCTCCCTGCAGTAAAATAAAAATTAGAGCATGCCTGTTTATAATACAATATGATAACACGAAAACTTCATGCAGACAAAGGAAGATGTTGGACTCAGCGTGATTTTCAAAGAGCAATATCCGAAAAACAGGAACACATTCCCCCGTGCGTCAGGAGAATGTGTTCTTTTCGTTCTATTCGGCCGGCATCAGCAGCTAGGAGATAACCGTCTCATAATCATTTTCAATAACCGTGACCTTCTCACCGCAGATCTCAAAGCCTGTCTTGGCTGTCTTTGGAATCGACTCTGATGCCCTTGTTCTCAAGGGCTCTGGAGTAGCTGTCTTTATCAAAAAAGTCCTTAACCGAGCATCCGGCCCTTCCGCTGGATGCGCAGGTGCAGGCGCAGGCACAGGAAGATGCGCAGGCACAAGAGGAAACGCAGGTGGATGCGCAGGAGGAGCGGTATGAGTTTGACCTTGCGGGGGTGTTGCTTTTCGGTACGGGGACTCTCACCACGTTGACGTTTATATAGGTGTTGGGAGAACTGCCGTAATGATAAGTACCGGTTCTGGTGTAGTTCTCGGGTTTTTCTATATCCTTCTCCTCGACGACTTCTTTGCTCTTAATCATACTGCGCCCGCAGTATTCACACTCGTCGTGACCTTCACTTCTGACAGCGCCGCATCCAGGACAGGAGTCGAAATATTCGATTTTGGTACGGACAATCTTCTTTTCCGTGGCGGGACTGCTTCCGAAACCGCTGCCCAAGCCGACAATCCATCTGATGGCCTTTACAATGACAACAACCGGGGTTGCCAACATCGCAGTAATGATAAACAGTCCTATAAGAACCGACAGCACGTCGGAAAATGTGAAACTTTCGGAACTGCCCGAGTTGCCGGACCCGCCGGCGCCCGACAGACTCTTTTCGGGAACGAAACCGAAGGCATCGTTGGGATATGCAACCGTCAGCGAGTACTGCTCGCCGGGGGCAAGAGAGGTACTGAACACAAGATAGCCGTCTTCGATGGAGCAGTCCGGCTGCCATGCTCCGGCCTTGTCGTCGCTCCACCTTACAGTCAGATTGTCTACCGCGATACCGTCGAACCAGGCGGGAGTGAACATGTACACAGTTTCACCCTCGGTAAAGCGGTCAATCTGATACATATAGTCCTGAGTGAATGAAAATTCGAAGCTGGCAACTTCGTCCTTATAATACGCCCTGTCCAGATATATCTGCACTTTGGAGCCGCTGTCTTCAATTCTGTCTATGGTATCGCTGACGGCTTTGATGTTCTCATGGTGATAGTTCGGAAGACCGAGATCCACCCATTCCAGAGGTCCGAGGGTTTTGTCGTCCAGAACTTTCCAGTCAATATGGTATGTCATGTCCAGGGTCGCATCATCATTGACATCAACCGTGATTATGTAGTTGAGTATTTCGTCCGTAGGCTGTGCGGCGTAAGCGGGAACCGTTAACACAGAGACCAGAAGCAGAACTGCCGCGGCAATGAGCATGAATCGTTTTTTCATCAGCAGTACCTCCTCAACGGACATTTGCCAGTCATTTCGGCGGAATATTCTCTCAGATTCTGAGCTTTCTCGCAGTTCCAGATGCTTTCCCAGCTGTCGGTCAGCATGTTGCCGAGCCGGTCTTCGGAAAGCCAGCTCTGGCACGGCACGACATTTCCGCCGGGGGTAATGGCCATATTGCTCAGACATGCGCCGCAGGACGGTGTAGGTATATTGAGCTCGTCAAATACTTCGGGACTTATCCAGCCCGGTGAGGTAAAGGCGATTTCCATATCATGACTGTGGCAGTACTCGACGGCGTCACGCAGAATGCTCTCCAGCTCTTCGGAACTCAGCTGAAGATTCTGGGAGTTTTCGCCGAGGGCGTTGCCGGTGGTGATCAGACCGGAGCATGTCACGTATATGATGCCCTTGCCGTGAAGGTATTCGAGAGTTTTCACGTAGTCCCTGTTCAGCGTGCAAAGGGGCGTATTGATGCTGAGCTGCAGACCGGCGGCAAGAGCGTTGTCGATGCCGGCAGCGGTTTTGTCGAACTGCTCGGCACCTACAAGGGTGTTGTGAACCCCTGCGTCGGAAGAGTAAAACGTAATCTGGACACTGTCGAGTTCGGCTTTTCTCAGCTCACGGCAGAAGTTTTCCGTCAGGAGGATGCCATTGGTGTTGAGTCTGGAAATAAACCATCTGGCATATGAGATAAGCTCAAAAAGATCTTCGCGCATGGTGGGCTCACCGCCGGTGAAGGTTATCTGGGGAATGCCGGCACTGCGGCACTTGTCTATAATCTTTTTCCAGTCTCCGGTACCGAGCTCCGCCTCGTCCGCATAAACCTGTCCCGCCGCATAGCAGTGAACGCATTTCTGGTTGCAGTGCCACTTGCCGTTGATTGTCATGGCGCTTACCATGACGTCCATGCGGTGGGGAGCCTTCATGCAATCGGCATACTCCCCGATATTGAGATGAATTATATCCTCGGTGACAGGCTCCCGGTATGCGAGCTGCCGAAAGGTGTTGTAGATTATTTCTATATCTGTACGTATTCTGTCTTTGCTCACAAAGCGCACAATGCCCTTGACGCGGTCGGAAACCGTGTCGAGGATGGACACAATCTCGGCTTCGCCAATGGATTTCCCGTCATAGGTGTTGACTTCTCTGATAAGTTCGGCCAGGATAACCGTCCAGAAGAAATTGACAGGGACTATGTCCGTGCCGTTGATTATGGCAACGCTCGGAGAAAGCACGTCCTCTTCCTGAGATGGCGGTACGAGGTGGATGCGTATTACTCCGGGCCCTTCGGGATTTAGAGTGGTGTGAAGCACCTCCGTCAGTTCCGTCTTCAGATAGTTCTGCAGTCTGCGAAGAGGCGGTGCCGACCTGAGCAGTTTCGGGACGGCCTGACGGTAGGAATCTCCGAACCGGTTCATTTTTTCTGAGATTTCGCTCATGGCAGTTTATTTCCCTTTCATACGATGTTTTTCAAACCTGAACATTCCGTCCGTGTCATTGTCATCATCCGGCTCCGGTTCATTGGGATCCGGATGTTTCCCGTTAAAGAATTCCACGATGTGGAATCCGCAGCGGTTCACATAGAAATGAATATTTCTCTTCTCAAAGTACGGAGTGCAGGTTTCCCAGACTTCAACGTCGGGATACATTTTCTCGACTTCGCACCAGGCTGCATATCCGATACCCTTTCCGTGAAGTTTCGGAGATACGAACAGCAGTTCGAGCTCACCGTGTTTTCCGTTGATTTTCAGGACCAGCCCGCCGGCCGTTTTGCCGTCGGCGACAATCCGGTAGGCGGTGCCCTCGTCTATGGAACGCTCTATAGTTTCGCGGGAAATGATTTCCCCGTCTTCCTCAAAATGATCATCCCGCACACCGAACTCCTCAAGAGCTCCGTATCGGAAAGCCTCCTGATTGTCCAGAACAAACTGGTCTCTGTCGCTTTGTTCAAGAGGAAGCAGCTGCACATTCATAAAAAATTCCGCCTTTCATCAGAGGGATAAACGCATTGCCGCGATTTCGGCGGCAATTTCTTTTGCGTCTTTGCCGTCGGTAGAAACCTTACATATCTCCGAAAATCGATGATTGTTCGTGCTTATTAATAATATCACAAAAACGGGATTCTCTCAAAAAGAAAAGAAGCCGTAGAATTTTGCACAAAAAAGCCGGACAAACAGGAGAAACGGTTGACAATTCAGACAATAGAGGGGTATTCTGTGAATGGGCATTCACAAATTTTTGTACATATATTATATATTAGTATGTCTATTGTATTAAAGGGTTGGATATAATGTCGGATAAGAGAAGAAAAGTAAAAGAAATGCTATCCGCCAGGATAATTGATTCGGCGCTTTCCGAGTTTGCACGCAAAGGATATGTGGACACGACTATACAGAGCATCGCGGAAAAAGCCGGTGTATCGGTAGGAGTAATCTGCAAATACTTTGAAAGCAAGGAAGGACTTCTGCGTACTCTGATGGACAGGGACAATCTTGCGCTGGTATTTAAGGACTTAGAAAGCGAAGAACCCGAAGATGTATTCAACCATTTTATTGATTATATTAAGGATACACTGTTAAACAGGACAGAGGTTTTTGATTTCTATCGCAGTGTTTTCGGAGAAACGGAGCTCAACAAAAGTCCTAACGGTTTCTGTACGCGCTACCTTTCCGAAGAATTCAGAGGCAGTATTATGGAAAGGGCAATTCTCCGCGCACAGGAAGAGGGAGAGTTACCCAAGGCGGAACCGGTTGAGCTGTATCTGCTGCTGGTACACTCCGTTTTCGGTGCTCTGGATTATTACCGCGTGATTGGTCTGCCGGTGCCGGAGAACAGTTTCATTCTAAGTGCCATTCATTTTACTCCCGGCGAGAAGAACAGACGAAAATTCATAGAAGAAAAGGAAACAGAAATACGCGGGCTGTCAAAAGATCTGCGGCTTATGGCATCTACCATTAATCGCCTGTTTCCGTTAAGCATATATATCAACCTTTCAAAGAACAAATATCATATGCTTGATTACGATAATTACTATGCGCGTACAGCAGAGTATTCAGGAACATATGATGAGCTTATAGCGGCGGGCATGAGTACAATTGATGATGAGGCCGACCGTGAGAATTTCAAAAGAACCTTTGACAGACAGGCTCTGCTTGAAAGCTTCACAAAGGGAAAAGATGCTGTCGGATTACTCCACACACAGACCGGTGATGACGGAGTAGTACGGCTGATGTACACAAGGGCTTTGATGTCAAAAGACGAAAGCGGAGATATTCTTGCGATAAGCGTGGCTTATGAAATGCCGGAGTATCTTATTGAAAATACCGGATATAAGCAGTTAATTGAAGAGTTTAACCGAAAGACAGGCAGAGGTTGACAGAAATGAGAAAAAACAAGACAATCCCTGGGCAGGCAGGCAGGCAGGCAGGCAGGCAGGCAGGCAGGCAGGATGACATTTTCAGAAAAGAAGGTTCGGATATGAACATTACATTGAAACAAAACGAAACCATGCAGGACCTGGTCGACAGACTGGCAGAGTCCTTCGAACTGGTTTACGGAATAGCGCCTTTTGCCTACTGGTATGAGAACCTGAACGACGAAGGCCGTGTAAACGATATTCATTTCTCGAACCGCATGCGGGAGATGCTCGGATACAAGTCTACCGAGGAGTTTCCCGATGAGCTGAATACTTTAATTACGTTCACGCATCCCGACGATGTTCAGATAATGCTTCAGGGTGCAATCGATACGGGAACTGGGAAGGCAGAAAAATATGATGTTCAGTACCGCATCAGAAAAGCGGACGGAACATATATGTGGTGCAACGCAACCGGAGAGCTTGTAAAGGACTGTACGGGAAAAACGGTCGGAATGTATGGTGCGTTTATTGATGTCACGGAAGAAGTTGAGCTGAGGGACAGGCAGGAAACAGAGAGAAAGACTCGGGAACTGATTCACGGATTCTCGGAAGAATACGATGCCGCCTTTTACGGAAGAATTTCCGACGATTCGTACCAGGTTCTGAACAATGTGGATGCGGTTGCTCCGAAGACAGACCCCATAGTGTCATATGAAGATGCAATGAAGAGCTACGTTTCCAATTTCGTTCATCCCGACGATGCCCATCTCTTTGACGGCGAATTTATCCATCCGTCCCTAGCGGAAAAGAATATTCCAGTCGGAGACAGCAAGACTTTTGAATACAGGAGCAAATCCAGCGGCGATTACGAGTGGTTCCGGGCAATGCTTCGACGGATTACGGATGACGAACTGCTTGTGGGATTTAAAAACTGCGACCAGGAGATAACGGACAGAATTATTGCCGCCCAGCTTATAAAAGACTACGACGCACTCTACACGGTTGACTTGAACGGCAACAGAATCCGCCCGGCAAGATGGTCGAAAATATCCCCAATCGGTGCATTTACCGAGACAAGCGACTATACTCCCCTGGTACTGAAATTCGCGGATACCGTATCTCCCGAATACAGGGATGACTGGATAAAGTTCAGCGATACGTCGTATATGAAGACGTACATGGCGGACGAGGACCACAGAGAGTATATCTATGAACTCCCGGGAGTCAAGAAAACCATGCGGAGGATGAGCGTTGATGTTCTCAAGCGTATTAACGGAGACGCATCAGAAATTCTGCTTTCCTTCATGGGAATAGACGATAAAAGGGCAAGCCAGATTGAGCTGGAAAACAAGGCAAAAAGAGCGATGTCGGTCATATCGGCCATGGCTGAAGACTTCGACTATATCAATTCGACAAATCTCAAAACAGGCGAAATCACAAGATACGCCGCGACAGAGAAGTTTTTCCGGGTTGAATCAAAAATCGACCGCAATCTGCCCGACGGAGAGAGACTGAACATCTTTTTCAAAACCATCGTTCATCCGAGCGAATGGGAGAGATTTCAGCGCCTGACTTCTCCGGCAAACCTTAATAAGGAACTGGCAAAGAATCCGATATACAAATTTGAATGCCTGACGCGCTCTCAAAGCGGTAAAGAGGAATACTACCGCTTCAAGTTCGCCTACATGCCGGACGAGCCGAACCTGAGAATTATGGGACTGCTGAACATAGACGAAAATGTCCGGAGAGAACAGGAACTGGCCATTGCACAGCAGCAGGTTAAGCTTGAAAATATCGAGCAGAATCTCAAAATAATCGAAGGACTGGCATCCGAATATACTTCCGTGTATTATATCGATCTCAATACCGACGGGCTGACTCCGTATGCAATGAACGAAGAGACGGAGACCACGTTCGGCTCTGTCTTCCGCAGCGGCATCACATATTCCGAGGCGTATAAACTTTACGTGGACAAACTCATCTACGGCGAAGACAAGCGGATGATGCTTAACGCGGGTTCCGTCGCCAATATAAAGAAGGAACTGAAGAACAAAAAGACCTTCATCACCCGATACCGCTCGGCCGACAACAAGTATTCCGAGATGAAATTCGTCAAGGTCGGCGGCGATG
>R27__coassemble_1627_pt1 | contig 9989 bp, 6 predicted proteins | sample R27__metabat2_low_PE_023 | metagenome-assembled genome bin R27
CCGCCTGCGCCGTAGTTGTTTGACCAGCCGGAGCCGCTGTCGTTTGCCGTACCGCCCTCGCTGCCGTCAAGTCCGCCCATGAGAGTTTCGCTTCTCTGCGGGACAGAGCCAGCTTCGGCTTGTACAGTAACTTTTCCGCACACATAAAGAGTTCCCATACTGCCGCCGTTTCCGCCGGGTTCTCCGCGTTTTCCGTCCTGCCCGCCATTATCACCGGCAGACCTTGAACAATTGGATGCGGTAATCCAGGTATCTGTATAGCTGTCCTTGACGGTTTTTCCGTCTTCGGAACTGTGGTAATAAACTCCGCCGTTTCCGCCTGCGCCGCCGCTTCCGCCGCGGCCGCCTATTCCGGCTCCGGAACCGGCTCCGCCGTTACCGCCGTATCCGCCGCTGCCGCCGTAGTAGTAGCTGTCGCCTTTGCTCAGATGGCCGCTGTCGCCAGAGCGTGCGTCTGTGGGTGCCGTTCCGTTACCGCCGTAGGCATAAACCGTGCCGTTGCCGGTAATGATAAGTGTCGAATTGCTCGGAATATTAATGCCTGCACCGCCGCCTGTGCGTTTGCCGGATAATCCGTCGGCTCCGTACGCTCCGATTTTTGCTCCGTCCTCAAGAACCAGCACCACTTTGGCGCCGCTTCTGATGTTTATTGCATTGTCGTTGTCGTTTCCCTGCGCACCGAAACTGAATTTCTGGTTGTAGCTTTCCAAGTTATTGTTATTATCGGTCACGCTGTAGACAATTACCTTGCCGGAATCTTCGCTGCCCAGGAGAACGCTTCTGGATTTGTATTTGTTTTTGATGGTCGTGAAAGAAGCAAACTCGATCTGGTCATCGGTCACCCGGATTTCATACTCTATTCCGTCTATGACGACCTTGAGAAACTCCTGGGTCTCAAATGGCTGAAGGGCAAGAACTATCCAGTCCCCGGCACTTCCGTCCTCGTCGATGAGCCGCTCGACGCTTACGAGTTCTTCATTTGATGTGTATGCGCTGTCAACCTCCGTCTTTTCAAAACCGAGAGCCGTCAGTATGTCCGAAAGATACGCAATGGTGTCTCCCGGCATCTCGTAGGACATGTCACCGTAGGTGAATTCAACCACATAGACGGAGAACGACTCGGCAAGAATTTCTACCTCCGTGCTGGCACCGCAAGCGTCTCCGTCAGCCGTAAGCCAGCTTTCTATCTCCTCCGCGTTGAGATTGTCATCAACGTGATATACATCAACATCAAGATTGCTGTTTATTTTTTCGGTCAGAGCAAACGTGACTCTGACATTGCCTTTTTCGGTATCGGGTTCAACCTCAATGCCGTTGCAGGTAAAGCTTATGTCGAAGGTGTACCGGAGTCCCACGTTTTTGCCTTCATCACGTACCTCGTCAACTGCGCCGTCTATTTCATCCAGCTCAATTTTTATGGCATTCATCACGGTGCCTTCGGGAAACACACCGGGATCGGCGCTCACGCGGATTTCGGTATTGTCTATTACCTGCGTGAACTCCATCGGTACGCCTTCGGGGTCCTCTTCGTACGCATTTTCTTCTCCGGCTTCCGAAGCGGCCACAGCTTTTCTGCCGTACTTTTCAACTATCGCGCCGAAGGTTTCATCATCGAGAGATACGGTATCAAAAATCTGCTGCACATGCTCAAACTCCTCGGGAAAGAAGTTCTGCATATCGCTCAGAAGCTGCTCGAGCTCCTCGTCAGTCTCAAAAACAACGCGCAAACGCTGTACGGAAATCTCATCGTACAGCATGGCTTCTTCAAGCAGCTCAATGAGCCCTGCAAGCCCATTGTCCGCATATATTTCCTTTATGAATACCGCCAGTTCCTCGTTGGTCTCAAACAGGAAGAACAGATCGCCGGTCTCGAAATCCGGCTCCTGAAGCAGGTCTTCCGGCTCAGAGTTTTCATCTTCTACGGCATTCTCTTCGGTCTCGCCGGCTGGCACTGCCGTTTCATCTGACTCTTCCGGCTCAACGTAGATGTGTCCGGACTCTTCCACGCTATCCGGCTCTGTATTAATCTCCTCAAATAAAATCTCTTCGAACTCGGCTGCCGGGAGATTACCGGCATAGTCCTCCTGCGTCTCCTCGGCATACACGCCGACGGGGACGAGATTGACCGTCATCACTGCGGTAAGCAGGATGCTGATCAGTTTTTTCTTCAAATTTCCTGTCATAACAGAATCCTCCCGTAGATTCTTCAGGACTTGGCCGCCATGTACTGACGGCATAGTTCAAGATAATTTCCGGACTCTTCCGGGTTAATACCGTTTTCAACGCAGAGTTCGTAATCTTCCGCCGCATCTTCATACTGCTCCAGAAGCAGTTTGCAAAGAGCCCGGTTGAATAAGCTGTCGTCTTTGTTGATTCCCGCGCCGTAGCAGATGTCGAAATCCGCAATCGCGCTGTCATATTCATTTAGAGCCAGCCGGCAGATTCCCCGGTAGTAGGTGGCGTCATCCGTCTTGCCGGTCTTTTCTATGTAGGTTGTGAAGCTCTCGACGGCTTCGGAGTACTTCTCTGTCTGCATCTGCCAGATTCCAAGATCACGGTAGCTTGCCTCGTCATCCGAATACTTTAGATACTGCTTTAACTGTACAATGGCCTTTTCAGTGTTGCCCCTGTCGGATTCAATCCCTGCCTTCAGAAGATAGGCATCAGACAGGGTCTCATCAACCTCCAGGGCAGTGTCCGCATTTTTTAACGCGTCCTCGTTGTTTCCCTCAATCGCATCTATGCATGCAAGTTTCAAATAGAGATCCGCGTATATGTCCGGATGGTCATCACGGGTGATAAGCCCGAGACACTTTTCCGCCGCCGCCCTGGCACTCTTGTAGTCATTTTCAGAGAGCATCAGGGTCACGGTGTTGTAAGCATTATTTATTTTGTCTTCCTTTTCGTCCGCCGCTGTCTTACCGCCGCTGCTTTTATTAGTGAAATAGGTGCCGGCTCCCACAACGATTCCCAGAAGGAGTATCACTGCCAAAATGAAGGCAAGTATTCTTTTTCTCATTGCCAGATTTGAGATTCCTTTTTTGTGATTTGGGGTATTTCCGTATTTTCCCCCAGCATAATTAGTACGTTTTACCCCAGAATTTGTTACATCTGCGGACGTCGCCTCGGGTAAGATCCGACTGCATCTGCCGGGTAAACTGCCCCATACTATATTATATTTTAATCTATGTTAGCTTATGCACGTGTGCATACTCAATAGTTTTTTTGTAATTTTATTGTATTATTTTGTAATTTTATTAAAAATGCATAAAAAAGACACGGATTTCTTGGTATGTCTGAAAAAACGGTATACGTGCCCTCAGGGCGTGTATTGCCGGCGGGAGTGATTGTCTGAAACCATACTTCGGAGGGGATGGCATCTTGCCGATCAGCCCGGGGGAGTACGGTTACCGACATAAATAATATACATAACTTAGTTTACGTAATTCAACGCACTATATAATAATCCGGTTTTCATCCATATGAATTGACATGAAAAAAGACGGCCTTTTCCAAGGCCGCCGGTTAAGTATTATGAAAATGTTCCCGTTTGATCTGATAATAAGTATGCTGCAATATTGCCGATAGAATAGGAAAAGATATCTGGGACATCGACTCTTCGGGTATATTATCCGTGCAATCGGTTTGGAATCTTTCCTGCGGGAGAAAGTGTACGCATCCCATCCTGAATAATATACATAATACTATTTACATAACATTAATTTTCGGGTGTTTAATTTTTGCCGGTTTTGCAGTATAATGCGGATGAGCGAAAATATAATACTTTTGAAAGAGGTACTGACTATGGCAAAAACTAAAGAAGAACTCAAGGCAATAAAAGAAAAAATAGAAGCGCTCAAAGAGGAGCTGAGCACTCTTACAGAAGAAGAGCTGCTCGAGGTTTCAGGCGGCATACTTCCGATTTTTAACCCTTTGCCGAATATTAAAATCAATCCCGATGAACAGGACACGGCCGGCAAATGAGCCTTTTGCGTTTCAATAGATTAATTTGCGAAAAAAGTATTTCCCGTTAGTGCGCATTTTCTTGTTACATTGTGTTTTGCCTTCCGGCATCAGACAATGAAGTTTAACGATATTTCCGGCTTCAGGCTAATATACCGCAAAGAAAACAGCCACGATTTCGTGGCTGTAATTTTTATGGTAATTGCTGTCAAAAATCATGAGCTTTATTAAGAGCCCAAGCTATTTCTTCCTTGATACTTCCTTTTCGGAGGAGATGATAGCACCCTCCGGACAGACGAGAACGCAAAGATGGCAGCCCACGCAGCGTTCAGGGTCAAAGACGGGTTCGCGGTCCTTGTTTAAGGAGATGGCTTGATGTCCTCCGTCCATGCAGGAGATGTGGCAGCGACCGCAACCGGTGCATTTGTTTCTGAGAAATTTCGGGTAGATAACTATATCCCGCTTAATCTCCTCGACGTCCACGACCTGGTACAGCATGGAACCGATGATATCCCGGACGGTAAGATCATAGGATTTAAGATAAAACGCCAGTCCTTCAATCATGTCCGTCACGATGCGGTAGCCGTACTGCATTACGGCGGTTGTAACCTGAACGCTTCCGGCACCAAGAGCCATAAACTCCGCCGCATCCTGCCAGGTTTCGATTCCGCCCATGCCGCTCAGATGCATCCCTTTCATTTCGGGATTGTGGCCAAGTTCGGAAATAAAACGCAGTGCAACCGGTTTAACAGCAGGGCCGGAAAAGCCTCCGACTGCCACTTTTCCCTTCCGGGGTGCGACCTCAATCAGGCTCTTGATTGTGTTGATGGCGGCGATGCCCTTCGCTCCGCCGCGTTTTGCCGCTTCGGCCGCTTCGGACATGGTGCCCACGTTCGGAGTCAGCTTGGCGATTACCGGAATATCTGTTCCTCTGCAGGCGGCACGGGTATACAGCTCCACCAGATCGGGACACTGGCCGACATCGGAACCGGTGCCCTCTTCAACCATGTTGGGACAGGAGAAATTTAGCTCAATAGCATCCGCGCCCGCCTCGGTTACGGCACGGGAAAGATATCCCCATTCTTCTTCGTTCCGGCCCATTATGGAGGCCAGAAGGAATTTGCCGGGATAGTTTTCCTTGAGATGCTTGAAGATATCCAGATTTTCCACAAGAGAATGGTCCGACAGCTGCTCAATGTTTTTGAAACCGATTATTGCGCCGGTATCGCCTTTTATGCATGAATAGCGGGGAGACGCCTCGTGAATATCCATCATGCAGATGGTTTTGAATGATACGCCTGCCCAGCCCGCGTCAAATGCCCGGGCGCACATATCATAGGTGCTTCCAACAACGGACGATGAAAGCATAAACGGGTTTTCCATCTCAATTCCGCAGATATCCGTCTTCAGCCGCGCGTAATCCTCGGGTTCGAGATGCTGGGCTTCGTTCCGGAAAGCTGCGGCGCGGTTCATAACCCTCCGAATCGGCACTTCCTTGGGGCAGGCGTTCTCGCACGGAGCATCGCAATCTTCACAGCCTCCGCACACGCGCAAACCCGCGCCGGCTTCATTGGCGAACCACAGGCTGCGCAGTACGCCGCAGGGATCCTCCCCGCGGCTGCATGCCTTTGTGCAGACACCGTCATGGCACAGCGTACAGTTGATCATTTCCTTCCGGAGAAAACGTTCCATAATCATCGACTCCTCTGCAGTAACAAATAATGCTAATGAATTTATTAGGATGGTAATCTCAAAATCATTTGCTTGTAGCCATATAATATATCAGATTTCTGATAAATCCAAGAGCAAGATGACCTGGTTGAAGTCAGAAGTACTGAATAGAAGTATCGGTGCAAGTCCGATTTTCAATATGCTTATTTTAAGACTGGAGTTATAAATGAGTGGTCTGTCATGCATTTGTATATATCATTATTATATGATTATATCAACCTGCATATGTTGCAGATATTATCCCGGGATTTTTGCATGCCGCAGGATAAAGTTTTAATTGAAATGAATTCAGGTCTCTACTATAATGTAATATGTAAAATTGTGCGCAAAATTTTTCATATTTAGAGGTATCACATGAAGAGAATTCTTGCCTGTGCGATTGCGGTGCTGATGGGAATATCGGTTCTCGCTGGCTGCGGCTCAAAGAAAAAGGAAGCCGTAAACATTAACATCAAAATCCCTATGCTTACATTGACTCCGCTTAATGATCCGGAGTGTACGGACACATCATATTTCCTGATGAAAGCTTTCAAGGCTTTCGCCTCTCAGTATGACAAATATGACGTAACCTGCACCATGAAGGTGTTTGAGCAGACGGAGTATGAAAAGGAGTTCAGGGAAAGTTACGGTACCGATAATGCTCCCGACCTTACCTTCGGAGGATACTTCGCCATGTCCGGGTATATCTACGACGGACATGTGATTCCGCTTGATGATATCATTACGGATTCGATGAGGGGCGACTTTTCCGGGAGCACGTGGGCTCAGTCCAAAGGCTATAACGGCAAGACTTATCTGATGCCTTTCTACTCTCTTCAGAACATCCTGATGTACAACAAGGACCTGATGCTTCAGTGCGGGCTCGATGAGTACACGACAGACAAGCTTGAAATCCAGGGATGGTCTCTGGACGACTGGGAGACTATTCTCTCGACACTGAAGGAGAAACTACCCGAGAACTCGTACCCGATGATGATGTATGCCAAGAACAATCAGGGCGATACTCACAACATGGTTATTCTGCGCTGCAAGGGTTCGGATTTCTTTGACGAAAACGGCCTGTTTAACCTTGAAACGGAAAAGGGAATAGCGGGTCTTCAGTGGATAAAGGACAACTACGACAAGGGTTATTATCCGCAGAACGCTCCGGACATTGAAATCAACGACTGCTTCGAGATGTTCCAGAACGGACAGCTTGTCTTCTATATCTGGAACAGCGCTTTTACGACATTTGATTTAGGCTGCGAACTCGGCTACGTTAATTTCCCGAGCAGTACAGATGCTGGTGCCAACAGTAACTGGATCTCCGGATTCATGGCCTTTGACAACGGCGATGAAAAGAAAATAGAGGTGGTTAAAGACTTCCTCTCATATATTTATTCGACGGATGAATGGATGGATTACTCCACAGGGGGACTTCCGTGCTCAAAGAATGTGGCGGGCAGATATGCCGAACAGATTTTCCTCGGAGACGAACTTTCCGCCAACGATGCAAATGCCGTGAACTTCACGGCAAACAACCCGAACTGGACCGGCGTGCGTGCCGCATTCTGGCCTCATATTCAGGCTCTTCTCGATGAAAATGAAACTGCAGCCGAGGCGGCGGCAGGTCTTGACAGGGATTGCAATGAGGCAATAACTTCCGCGACGAGAACATTGCATGAATAACAGTGAAAACAAAAGCAGAATAGGGAACAGCAGCTCCGCCTTTATTATTATTATTATTATTATGCTTGTTCTGGCCGGTTCGCTTTTGCTCGCATACAGGTCGGTTACGAAAAGCATCGTCAGTTCAAATATGGAAACGATGGCGGAACTTGCGGAGCATGACAAGCAATCTATTACAAACGGAATCAATACCCGTATCAGTTCTCTGGAGGGACTTGCCGGAGCTGTCAAAAAGGAGAAATACAGCTCCGCAAATGAAATCATGAATGCCCTTAACAGATACAGTATCCTTCTCGCGGGCACCGATCAGCTCGGCATGGTTTCATCTGATGGCAAAACCTATAAGAGTTCCGGAGCGATTTCCGAAGAGCCGACGAACTATCGGAGATGTATTGACTCAGACGGCAAAAGTTTCTGTGCCCGCTATACCTTTGATAAATATGGTGTTATTGAAAGCCGCGCGGAAAGATTTACGGTTGGAGTGCCCGTTTCTTTCAGCGTGGACGGAATCGAGTTTATATACCTCGTTGCGAACTTCAGACTGTCGTCGCTTGAGGCTGAACTCAAGGTGGATTCGTTCGGAGGGAAAGGATACTCGTCCATTGTTGACGAAGACGGCGAGTATATTCTCAATTTAAGCAAACATCACAGCTTTTCCGAGATGGAGAATTTTTTTGACGAATATGACGGCGCCGTGTTTGAAGGCTATTCCGGAAAAGAAGAAATACTTGAAAGTGCAAAAAAGGGAACAGTTGAGCTTGTTTTCAGATATGAAGGTGAGCAGTATATACTTCTGCTTTCACCGATTGAGGGGTCCGACTGGTATTTCATATCCTTCGTACCTATGGCGGTATTCCGGGAACAGAGCAACTCAATAATTACACTTTTTGCCGTCCTGATAGGTGTAATTGCTGTATCTATCCTGCTCCTGGTATTGTTCCTTTTCAAGGACCGTGCCCAGCGGGACAAGGTCCGTGAGGCGGAACTTGTCAACTACCATGGCAAGATAGTTAAACGGCTTTCCTCTGACTATGAAAGAGTTGAAATAATAGAATTTAAAGATGATAAATGGGAGGACGCGGCTGAACTGCTTCCTTCCGACGCTACCAACACTCTTGTCATTCCAGGCTATGATGAGGAGAAACACTTTACAAAACAGCTGGATATTCTGATAAACTCCGTTGTTTATCCGGACGACAGGAAGGCCTTTTACGAAGCGACAAGAAAAGAAGTGGTTACGGACAAGTTCAAAGAAGGTCCATACTATGACGTGCCTTTCAGAACATTGCAGAACGGAGAAGTCCACTGGTATTCGATAAGATTTTCCGCTCTGAGTGATGATGACAATAAAGTGAACAGCATGGTTGTGGGCCTCAGAAACATAGATGCCGAAAAGGCATCCGAGCGCGCCATGGAAGAGGCGCTTGTCCGGGCCCAGGAAGCCACTGAAGCAAAATCCAATTTCCTGTTCAACATGTCTCATGATATACGTACTCCGATGAATGCCATCACCGGATTTACAAATATGGCGATAAAACATGTTGACGACAAGGAAAAAGTAATTGACTGTCTCGGGAAAACGCAGAAGGCCGGAACAATGCTCCTGTCGCTTATAAACAGCGTACTGGAGGTCAGCAGAATTGAATCAGGACATGCATCCCTTGAAGAACAGCCCGGCGATGTGTACCTGAGCTTTGCAAATATCGAATCAACTTTGCGTGAGCTTGCCGATACAAAGGACATCAGTCTGAATTTCGCATTCGGTGAGATAAAAGACAGATATGTGCTGGTGGATTTCAGCCGCTGCATGCGAATCTTCGTGAATATCATTTCAAATGCAATCAAGTATACTCCCGAAGGCGGTTACGTCAATGTGAGCTGCGATCAGGTCGGGCAGGCAAAGGACGGCATCGGTACTTTCAGGTACACTATTACAGACAACGGCATCGGCATGTCCGAAGAATTCCAGAAACACGTATTTGACCAGTTCTCAAGAGAAAAGACAACCACAGTCAGCGGTATTCAGGGTACCGGACTGGGCATGTCAGTCGTAAAGTCATTTGTCGATCTTATGGGAGGAGACATTACCGTAAAGAGCAGGCAGGGTGAGGGTACAACGTTTACCATTCTGCTGCCGCTGAAAATCCAGGATGAAACCATGTACACGGATCCTGTATCGGGTGAGGTGGTTTCCTCTTCGGGCCAAAAGACTGACCGCACACCTGTAGTTTCTTTCTACGGTAAGAATGTTCTTTTAGTTGAAGACAACGAAATGAACCGCGAGATAGCCTCTGAAATTCTTGAGGAGGAACAGATGGTGGTTGATACTGCTGATGACGGGACGTCAGCTATAGAAAAAATAAAGGAAAGAGGCGCCGAATTCTATGACTTCATTCTGATGGATATATGGATATTCAGATGCCGGTCATGAACGGATATGAGGCGACAAAAGTCATTCGTGAACTGTTTCCGGATACTCATGTTCCTATAGTTGCCCTTTCGGCAAATGCCTTTGAAGAAGACAGAATAAAGTCGATAGAGGCGGGAATGGATGCCCATGTTGCCAAGCCTATTGATGTTAATAAACTGAAAGATACTCTCGCAAAATTCTTATAAAATTATAAAAT
>R27__coassemble_1815_pt1 | contig 9208 bp, 6 predicted proteins | sample R27__metabat2_low_PE_023 | metagenome-assembled genome bin R27
CGCTGCGCCTTTCGCCGAAACTGTATAACGCGATTTCCGCCTGGGCCGAAGATGACTTCCGCTCGGTCAACGGACAGATTGAATACCTGCTGACGGAATGCGTGAAGCAGCGCAAAAAAGACGGAAAGTATGTTTCCCAGACCCTGGACGAGCCCATTGTTCTTGACATACCGGAAAGGAACAACAACTGACCAGGGGCATGATACGCATGCTCCCGCAGGGCATTTTCATACCGGATTATTAAAAATAGTAATTTGCAGCGCAAAGAAGGGCAGACGAAAAAAAGTCTGCCCCTCTTTGCGTTTTCTATTCTATCCGGATACCTCAGTTCCCGAATTTTTTGATAGCCAGATATATAAGCGCGCCGATAGCTGCCACAATCGCTACGGATCCTATGATAATACCCATGACAAACCTCCTGTTAATTTGAAGAAACACCGCTGCAGATGCATAATGCGACGTATGCAGCTTTGTGCGGTTTGGCTGAATATTATCAAAGCAAATTTATCGCGTAAAGGCGGTTGGGCACTTCTGTACATTTCCGTAACGGCCAGCGCTAAAATCTTAACGCAGTCATTATTCCCGATAAGCCGGGTACTCCGTTTCATTGGAGAATTCCCCGAAGTTCTCCTCTATTGGGTGCGGTAACGCAGGAGATGAAAGTATATCCGTCGTCCGAAAGGTTTTGAGCCGCAAACAAATCGCCTTTTTTCATAAGGACCATAGCGCGTATTGCCTGCGCTTTCGTATCGTGATAACATAGTAGACAGTTACAGAAGGCCCGGAGGTGAGAAAATGGGCACAAATGACGCCGCGTACGAGTCTGAAACAAAAAGCGGCATGACCCCGCTTCTTCAAAGATACTTTCTATACGAGAACAACAAAAAGGGTGCCGCCACGGTTACCCTCAAAATCGACCTGAAGGATGACGTTGATGCGGCAGTTTTAAAAACGGCGGCAAACACAGCCATAAAGAGATATCCGTATTATTCGGTCAAAATGGTTCTTGACGACGAAAACAGGTACCTGTTGAAAGAAAACGGCGCCGAGATTGCGGTGCTTCCCGTCCGGGCCAAAGCCAGGGTCCTCGGTTCGGATGAAGTGAACAGGCATTTTGTCTATATCGAGTACGGTGAGCGCACCGTTTATTTTTCATGGTTCCATGCGCTTTGCGGCGCCAACGGCATGATGGAATATGCCGCGACGGTACTGTATGAGTACTTCAGAGCCGTTTCAGGCGAGGACATCGATACCGCCGGAATCAAGATGGCGGACTCATCGCCGGTTCCCGGCGAGAGGTGGCTGCCCGCCCCGGGTGAACTTGGCACAGACGAGCCACTCTACAGGCCGAAACACACGAAAAGCCTCTGCAGAATCCTGCCTCTTATTCTTGACACCGTCCGGCCGGTTTACGCATATGAAATTGAAATACCTCAAAAGGGTTTGATGGATTATGCGAAAAACAACGACGGCTCTCCCGCCGCCGCGATTGCCGTGCTTCTGGCCAAGGCATACGGAAATACAAAAAAGGAAAAAGACGGGGCAGTACTTTGCTATATGGCTCACAATGTCCGCGGCGAGTTAGGGCACGTCGAATCCACATGCGATCTGGTCAATTCCCTGCCGATATACTATACAGACGAAATACTCCAAAAACCTTCCGACCTGATAGGAACCTATACCCGCACGCAGATTACTCTTTTGTCACAGAGCGAGTATGCGGCCGAATCATACCGGCGGTATCTCTGTAACGCCGAGCAGTGCGAGAAACTCCCGACTTTAAAGGAGCGTGTCGAGTATGCCAAAAAGCACAACCACAACGTGCAGCCGCAGCTTCCCACATACATTGTCAGCTATGTCGGAAGATTCCCCGCAAAGGGGCTTGAGAAATATATTGAATCAATACATACCTATACTTTCGGAGGCATGGTAGCAGAGCTGAATGCCGTCGGAGACAAAATATTTCTGACGTACAATATACGGCGCAGCGAAAAAAGGATTTTTGACTCGTTCTGCCGCGAGATGGACACGGCGGGAATAAAATATACAATTACCCGCTACGGGCTCTGCCGCATCCCGGATATAGAGTATTGCTCAGCGAAGGACAAAAAGCCGTACTGATATCGTATCAGCGGCGGCGTTCAGGAATAATACATTCAATTTTTATAGGAGCTAAAAATGAATAACACAGACGAAATGAGACAAAATGCAGTTGCGGCCGGTGCGCAGCAGGGTAAAACCGAAGCGGATCTTATCGTATACGGTACAATCTATACCTCAGATAAAGACGGAAATTTCGCCTCGGCCTTTGCCGTCAAAGACGGAAAATACATTTATGTCGGGGATGAGGATGGTGCGGAGGCTTTCGCCGGGAAAAACACCCGGACTCTCTATGCCGGATTCGTAATGCCTTCAGCCGTCGAATCCCATGCCCACTACATTCTCGGAGAAGCCTTCAAGCTCGGACTGTATATCGACTGCTGCCATGGTGACGGCAGCCCGAAGACTACGGCCGAGATGGTTAAGGACATCGTTGCCTATCGCGACGCCAACCCCAGTGTGACAGGTATTTATGGTTACGGCTGGAACAAGATACTGCTTGCCTCTTTGGGCGAAGCCGTAACTCGCGAAGCAATAGATGAATATATCGACGATATTCCCGTGTACATTTCCGGCAATGACCTGCACTGCGGCTGGTGCAACACCAGATGTCTGGAAATGGCAGGCGCGCTGAACGATGAGATCCCCGTTCTGGGTGTCATACGTGATGAAAACGGCATTGCCACGGGAAGAATCAACGATGAAGCCTGCGGATATGTCAGGAATGCCGTGTTCGGTGAAATCGGCAACTATGACCAGGCGGTGCTTAACGCCCAGGAAGACCTTCTTCGCAAAGGCTATACAATGCATCTCGATGCGTGGAGCAATTTCGACGGCACATCCGCGCTGTATGACGCCGTCAAAGCCGCAGACGAAAGCGGAAAGCTGAACACGGTGGTCTTCGCTTCATACTGCGTCAACACCTACGCCGATTATAACGAAGAGATAAAGAAGGCCGTTTCACTCAAAGAAGAAAAAGCAAGTGCCCATTTCGTTCCCAAATTCATAAAACTGTTCGTAGACGGAACCGAAGAAACCAGAACCGCATTTATGACAGAGCCGTACTTCGGCGGATCTCTCGGTTCGGACAACTGGGATGCCGGTAAGATGAACCGTGTTGTGACATCTGCCAATAAAGCGGGTCTGCTGGCGCACACCCATGCCTACGGCGATGCCGCCGCAAGGCAGACAATCGATGCCTATGAAATATCCGACACTGAGAACAACCGCACGTACCGCAACAGCATCGCGCATGCCCCGTATATGACCGATGAAGATATTCAAAGAGTTGCCGAGCTTGAAATAGGTATCAGCGGGTCCGGAAACTGGGGAATCGGACGCAGCGAGAAAGACAACGAAATTATGGAGAAACTCCTGGGCTATGACAGATACCATAATTACTACATCGTTGACAAATGGGCCGCATACGGTGTTAAAGCCGGAATGTCGACCGACAGACCGTGTGCGGACGGTTATGCCGAAGACGTATTCGATTATATCGGGGTACTGACAACGGGCGTCGATTACCGTGAAGGCCATGAAAATCCCGCAAAGCGCGATAAATGGGTCAGTGTCGAAGATGCAATCCGGATGATGACCATAAACGGCGCATGGAGTCTTGACGCCGATGAGTTTAGAGGCAGTATAGAAACCGGGAAATTTGCGGATTTCATTCTCGCTGACGGAAATCCGTTTGAGACTGAGCTTAGCAAGATTCATACCATAAACGTAACGGAAACGTATTTTGAAGGACGCCCTGTGTTCGCGCGCTAGAGTTGTCAGGTAATTCGTTGTATCCCCTGCGGATATCCGCTATGGGTTTGTCATAAGTTTCAAGGCAACAGACTGTTGCGTGCATTGCTAAAGTTTCCGCATTATAATGTCTCACGGAGGTATTAAAATGGATACTAAAGATGTTATATACGAACTTCGTACAAAAAACAGCATGACCCAGGATGAGCTTGCGGATAAGGTTTTCGTCACACGCCAGGCGGTATCCAGATGGGAAAAGGGCGAAACCGTACCCAACACGGACACTTTAAAGGAACTATCCAGGCTTTTCGACGTTTCCATCAACACCCTGCTCGGCTCGCCGCAGCAGCTTGTATGCCAGTGCTGCGGAATGCCGCTCGACGATTCTCTCATAAGCCGCGAAAAGGACGGCTCCCCGAACGAGGACTACTGCAAGTGGTGTTATGCCGACGGCACCTACACATACAACAACATGGACGATCTGATTGATGTCTGCGTTGTCCAGATGGGAAAACAGGGCTGGACCCCCGAACAGGTCCGCGAGTATATGAAAGACCGTCTGCCGCAGCTCGACTACTGGAAGAACTACGAACATCTTCGCGACAACGGCGAGTTTGAAGCTCTCAAGAAGCAGCTGATAGAGGAAATAAACGACCTTCACATTGAAGGCATGCCCAGGCTTGAAAAGCTCAATGCTCTGGTCGGGTCGTACGTGAATCTCGCCTACCCGCTTCCGAGCGGACATAGCGTTAAATTCCTGAACGACGACGTTACCTACCTCGGGAATCAGCTGGAATCCGAAACAGGCGAGGAAAAATGCTTCGGAGTGCTTGCAAACATGGAATTCATCATGGTCTGCACTTACGATGCGGACGGAAACAACCCCGAACTTCTCATATACAAAAAAAGATAATATGCAAATACCCCTTAGTGAACAACATTGGCATTTCAATGCCGATGTTGTTCACCTGTTATATTTCGGCAATTTTATGCCGTAATTGCCGTCCATTGCCAGTCTTATTTCAAAGCAGTTTCATACGAACATATAAAATAACGCTCCACAAGAAAACAGATCAAACGTTTTCGAGTAGAGTGTTTTTGTGTTCCGCGATGAACAAATCCGCCGGAAACGGCAAAAAAATTCATCAGATAATATTTTATCAACAGATTAGTTGACAATGAAAAACTGTGGACTATAATAAGCTCGAAATATCACTTTTCAAAATTTATGTGAATTATTATCAATACATATTGATATATAAAGGAGTGGGTTTTTTATGGAATCCATGGATTTTGAGACTTTTCTTAACATTATTTATGAAATCCCGTCCTGTATCTTTTTCAAAGACACCGAGCTTCGTTATGTCTTTTGTACAAAACACTGGGAACAGCAGAATACCGACAACATAATAGGAAAAACCGACATTGAAATACGCAAAGACAAAGAAAACGCCCTTAAAGCCATGGAAGCCGACAGGGCTATTCTCGAAACGGGAAAAGGATGTTCCTATGTTATTAAAAGCGACATCGAAGGCGGATCTTTAAGCTATCTCGAGCTGATAAAAGAACCAATCAGAGACAAAAACGGCAAGATTATAGGGATTGTCGGCTTAATCAACGACGTTACCGAGAAGGTCCTTTCTGCGGAAAAGTTAAAGGAATTGAGTACCTTTGATTCACTGACGCACTTATACAACCGCAGTATGGGCGTTGAAATCATCGAAAACAAGCTGAAAGATGTTTCAAAACCGTGTTCATTTCTTATGATGGACCTGAATAATTTCAAGGAAATCAACGATACATACGGACACCAGATGGGCGATGATGTTCTTGCGGAGTTTTCAAAAGCAATCAGGCAGTGCCTGTCCGAAGATGATGTTGCAATGCGTCTCGGCGGAGATGAATTCATAGTCTATCTGTCCGATACCAAAGCAGAACCCGACATAAAAGTATTTATTGATAAACTTTCGGAAAAGATGAAAGATATAAAACTTGAGGGTTTTGACGGAGAACTTACCGCTTCCATCGGTGTAACCGTTGTGAGGGAATCTGCCACATTTGATGAACTGTACAATTTAACCGATAAGGCAATGTACCGTTCCAAGGATGAAATGACATCATTCACGTTTTCAGAAAACATTGACGGCGGTTAATAACACCGCAGACAAAAAAAGCGCAAGACAATCCGTCCAAACTGCGGCGCAGCAGGAGAGATTTGCATCGGCGGCGGAACCTCCAGGTGTTTTCTTTGCTACCAATGCAACTATATTGAATTATCGGATTGAACTCCCCACCACTTAAAGAAGCGGAGGACCAAAATAGATAATTAATTCGGAGCCGGACAGGCTTCGATTTTTTTATCTGCGAACGATATTCATTTTCCTGACTATTGCCCGATTTCAAGCACAATGCATGAAAAATAGAAGCCACCGAAGTGACTTCCATTATTCTTTGATAAATGTGCAACTGCTTCTTTTGCATTAGGTTTGCTGTGCCCTGAAGACCTCTTCGCCGTTGACTATTGTGGCCACAAGCTTCGTTTCGGCAACTTCGCTGAGATCTTCTTCCGTGAAGAAGTCCTTGTCAAATACGGTACAGTCTGCGCGCATTCCGATTGCGAACTTGCCCACCTGATCATATACGCGCCACATATAAGCGCAGCTGTATGTAGAAGCCACGATTGCCTGCAAAACAGAGATTCCCTCATCCGGATTCTTGACGGAGTAAGGTCCCGCATCCGGCATTTTTCTTTTGACTGCGGTATAGATTGAAAGTGCGGGATCTATATTGGGCGAAACCGGATAATCCGAATGGAAGCAGATGGTTACGCCGGCTTTTGAAAAAGATTTGATGGGATAGGCATTCCATGCCCTCTCTTTGCCCAGATACTTAAGCTCTTTCTCGAAATATCCGTCCTCGTTGGGAGACCAGAGAGGTGCCACAACTGCTACGACATTATTGTCTGCAAAACGATCGAAGTCCTCTGTGTGCACGCTCTGAAGATGGCAGATAATGTTTCTTATATCGTAGTTTCCGGTCGCAAGCTCCGCCTTTTCGTAGGCATCTAGTGTCATGCGGACAGCTCCGTCGCCTATGGCATGGGTGTGGACGGGAATACCCGCCTCGTTCATCAGAAGCACTATCTTGTCCAGCACTTCCTGGTCCTTTATGTTGAGCACTCCGTGGTATCCGGGCTCATCCTCGTAATCCTTGTCATAATATGCGGTGCGTGCCTCCACAACGCCGTCGAGAATAATCTTATGTCCGGCTACCGTGAAGTGTTCGCCGTTGTACTTTTCCTGCATCTCCTTAATCTTCGCGGGCATGGCTTCGTAATTCTTCGCAGCAAACTCCTCCTTGCATGAGGGATACGCAAAGGTGTTCAGTTTAAGCTTTCCTTCCATGTCAAGCTGGTGATAGGCCTCTGCCCCGCCTTCGAACACGTCCAGCAGAGCCTCGCCGGTCTCGGTGTAGCCGCGGCTGAAGGCGAAGTCCTGCCATGCAAGTATTGCCTCCTTCAATTCCTCAACGGTATAGGGATATAATGCTCTTGCAGCGGCGGTCCCGGCTTCGCATACCAAACCGGAGGGATTGCCGTTTTCGTCCACATGGACAATTTCGTGCCCCATCTTTTTTGCATAGTCGCTGTCGTATCCGCACTCCTCCATGGCTTTTGTATTGAGCCACATGGAATGTGCGTCGGCCGAGTTGAGAATAACCGGCTTGTCCGGGCATACCTTGTCAAGCATGGAGGCCAGAGGCTCCTCATACTGCACCCATCCGGCACCCTTATAGCATCTTCTGTCAGGATACTTCTTTATATACTCCGAAAGGATGTTGCAGTAGTCCTCCATGGACTGTCCCGGATTAAGGTCGCACTCGAAGGCAAGCCTGGTGCCCGCCAGAAGTCCGTGGCAGTGGGCATCCATAAATCCGGGGTAAATCGTGGCTTTGCTGTAGTCCAGAACCTTGGTGTTGCCGTCGCAGAGTTTTCTTGCCTGCTTCTCGGAACCCAGGTACAGAATTTTACCGTTCTTTACCGCCATTGCTTCGACATAGAGCCTGTCCAGATTGTAGGTAAGGATATTTCCGAGTATCAGAGTGTCCGCTATTATCATGATGTTTCTCCTTCAGGACGAAAGACCAAGGATTCCCGGTTGTTCAACTGCCGAGAGAAATTGGCCCCGTCCGTATTTTTATCTGTATCCGTCGTTTCTTTGAATATTATTGCCCGAATGCTTTCTCCCATTTTTCGAGTCTCGCAGTCAACGCCTCCGAATACGGTTCATTCATACCGCTGTCTGCCATGTATTTCTGAAGATCAATCGTATAAATGTTCCCGTCACCGTACGTAAAATATGCACGGATTGTCTTGTCCTTATCGCAATTATTCCAGCTGTCAAAAAAGGTCCTTGAAATATCTCCCAGAAATGTCTGGCGCACCGTCTGATTTTTTTCAAGCAAAACCGCATCTTTAGAACGCACCTGACAGCCTTCAACATCAACCTGGTCCGGGTTCTCCTGCAGATAAGTAAGTTCCACAATCTCCATTTCCGGGTCGTTTTTCGCCATATCCGTAAGCTTATCTATAAAACCGTCGTCTATCATGAGCTCATCAATATTACCGGGCACATTATAGACAAATACGCCCTGTATGCGGTCATTGAAGCTGGTTTCCATGTTCTCGTTCAGATTTGTGATACTCACGGTAACCTCACAGCTTGTATATTTCCCATCAGCCGTTACCCATTCATACCAGGGCACACCGTTCTCGGTTCCTTCATTGTAGTAATAGAAAGCGCCCTCTGACATTGCAATATCCCCGAGTATATTGCAAAGATTCCATGCTATCTTGTAATCATCATCTACCGTAACCTCCATATCCGGCTCAAATTCCACGAGCCGATATTTGACGGTCTCCTCAATTCCGGCAGCCTCAGAGCTCTCCGCAGCAGCGGCGCTTGTTTCAACGCTCTCCTTGTCCTTATCGGAAGCTGTTATTTCCGCGCTTGCATCGGCGCCGGGGGCTGCCTCTGCCTTTGTCTCACTTACAGCGCTTGTGACACTGCCGATGTCATTTCCGGTCTTTTTCCCTCCGCAACCGGCAAGTGAAATTGCAACCAGCATCACGGTTATCATTACCATGACCATGACTCCGGATATGCCGCCCTGGCCTCTTCGGGTCTTATTCATCTTTTTCATTAATGCTTCCTCCAAACAAATGAATTATCGCTGTTTCTATGTTTTTTTCTTCTAATACCATAGTATACAGTTTTTAATGACCGGCATCAATAACTATAGAAATCGAGTAGGGGCTAATTAATAGCCCCTCTCACACCACCGTACATGCCGTTCG
>R27__coassemble_1899_pt1 | contig 8872 bp, 8 predicted proteins | sample R27__metabat2_low_PE_023 | metagenome-assembled genome bin R27
CATCCACGCCGAGTCCTTTAAGTCCCTGACGCGTCATATCGGCGTCGAGATGGCACATGCAGCCGGTGTGAAGCTGGATGACCTTGGCTCCGGTCTTCTCGATGGTTGCGGCGTCGACATCGCTGTCAATGTCCGCTTCCATGACGCCGATGCGGTACTCGTCCTTAAGTGCGGCTATGGTCTGCTTGAGGGTAGTGGTTTTGCCGCTTCCGGGAGAGCTCATGAGATTCAGAAGAAAAGTCTGGCTTTTCTTCAGCTCGTCTCTTAAAAGAGCTGCGTCCTTGTCATTGTTTTCAAACACGCTCTGTTTGATTTCTATTACTCTGTAGCCTTCCATTTTGAGGCCTCCTGTACTTAAAATTCCTTGACAAGTTTAGCACATTGGAAAATTATTTTCAATTAACTCTTTATTTCCAATTTATTTTATGATATAACCTTATTAGGATAAATTCCTAATAAAGAAAAAATTATTTTATGGAGGAAATATATATGAAAAAATGGGTTTGCCCTATCTGCGGTTATGTTCACGAAGGAAATGAGCCGCCCGAGTTCTGCCCCCAGTGCAAGTGCCCCGGCGAAAAATTCACCGAACAGGCCGGAGAGCTTACCTGGGCTGCCGAGCATGTTGTCGGCGTAGGCAAGCAGTTCGGCGCTGATATTCCGGAAGATGTACAGAAAGAAATCATTGACGGACTCAAGGCAAATTTCGAAGGCGAGTGCTGCGAAGTAGGTATGTACCTTGCTATGGCACGCGTTGCCCATCGTGAAGGCTATCCCGAAATCGGCATGTACTGGGAAAAGGCCGGTCTCGAAGAAGCTGAGCATGCCGCAAAGTTTGCGGAGCTCCTCGGCGAAGTGGTAACAGATTCCACCAAGAAGAATCTCCAGATGAGAGTAGAAGCTGAAAACGGCGCAACAGCCGGCAAGACAGAGCTTGCAAAGCTCGCAAAGAAGTACAACCTCGACGCTATTCACGATACAGTTCATGAAATGGCAAGAGATGAAGCCAGACACGGCAAGGCGTTTGCAGGACTGCTTGCAAGATACTTCAAATAATTCAGACAGTTTTTTAAATATAAGCTGATGTCCCGTGAGTCTGAGGTTTGCGGAATGTAATAAAGACAGCAGACCCTTTCCCGGCAAAGCGAAAGAGACACCGACCGGTGTCTCTTATATTTTTTTGGTGTCACTCTGTTTGGTATTACGCACAGAATTTCCGAAAAAATACTGTATTTTATCAGTTTGCCAATACAGGTTTTGTTATGGTATAGTAGTTGGGTAATACCGGCAATCGGAGGGATGATAATGAGTTCTTCAGAAAATATAATCAGCTCGGCTGCAGACGATTCCCTGGAGCGTAAGGGCGAGCAGAAAATCCGCAAGATACTAAAGGGTCTGGACAAAAAGACCTATACCGTCTTCAACGATATAGCGTTCGAAAATGATCTGAGGTCTTCGCAGATTGACCATGTGGTTGTTTCAAAGTACGGTGTTGCCGTTATCGAAACGATTAATCCCCAGGGAAGAATACACGGCGATGAAAATGCTTCCGAGTGGTCGGAATATCTCGACGGCGAAGAAACCAGATTTTACAGTCCGTTTCTCAAGAACAGGGGACATGTTGCCGCACTGAGCAGGATTCTGGATATAAAGGCCGCAAAGATTACACCGATAGTGTGCATAGCTTCCGATGCGGAAATCAACTCCGAATTAGCCGGCAAAGTGGTATCATACAAGGACTTGCCTGAGGCACTCGCAAAGTATTCGGTACCTGCTTTCACTGATGAAAAGGTTGAGGAAATCTGCAGTCTGCTCAAAGAAAAGGCCACTGCTAATTACCAGAAAAAACAGGCTGAGGAAATCAAGAAGAAAGAAAAAGTAAAAGTAAACCCGGACGCCGACCTTGAAAACAATAAGAAAGGGTTTAACTTCAAACCGCTCCTGTTTCTTATCCTTGCGATAGCACTGGCGGTGGGCGTGGTGATGGTTACCAACAAGAACTGGGATACACTGCAACAGGAAACGGACAAGCATAACTACAGCATCATGAAAAAGCCGACCGTGGGCGCGACATATTACGGCAATGATGACACCTTCCGCGGTGGATTGAGCCTGACCAACATTACTGACAGGGAATACAGCGTATCGTTATATGATATCAACGGCAAACTGGCCTATACGACATACGTTGATCCCAACGGTTCGTTTACGGCAAGGGCTCCGGAGGGAACATTCGTTATCAGAGCGACAACGGGTGAATTCTACGACGACGACAATAAACTGACGGGAAAAATCGGGAAAGAATTTGAGGTTGTCGGCACAAGGAATTTTGCCGCGGATACGGTTACGAACGTCATTATTGATGACACCATGATTGAAATCGGATAGTCCCGCAACCGCCGGAATACATTGTTTAATTGTAAATGTAATATTAAATATGATAGAATATTAAAAATATTTTTAGGAGTGTACAGACTATGCGTACAAAATATTTCATAGAAAGAAAATCCTTTACGGGACGTTTTGCAACTATTCTCATGATACTTGCAATACCTTTCCTCGTCGCGGGAAGATGGAATGATTTAAAGACACTGGACTATTCCAATGTTGCGCTTATTGTGGCAATTGCCCTTCCGCTTCTCGGATGTCTGCTGCATATACTGGATATACTGGTGTTCGGAAGAAAGCTTTTCTGGACATCGTTCATACCGGTAACTATCTGCATGGCGACTATTCTTCTGGGAGCATTCACCAAGAGAAGCCTTATTGCATACGGCGAGATGTTCCTCTGCTTTTTGATTGCTGTCATTTATACTTGTACGGTGTTCGGAGCCATTAAGTCTAAGCTGTTTGTTGCAATACTCTTTATTATACATATCGCATTCAGAGGATATTTCTGGATTTATCCGGATATTGTAAGCGGCAATCCCATAGGACTGACAACCGCTTTTTATGAAATAGCAATTCTGTTCATTCTCTTCGGTTTCCTCATGACATCCCTCGGACTCAAGAAAGAAAACAAGGTCGATGTCGAAACCGGCAAGGATGTCATTCCTCCGATTCCGGGTGTGGACGCCATAAACGGACAGAATCCGGTGGCATCCGAAAAGGAGCCGGAAGCAGAAGCCCCTGCTGAGGCGCCGAAGGAAGAGCCGAAAGAGGAGCCCGCAGCTCCGGAGACTGCCGTTGAAGAGAGCAAACCCAAAAAGAGCCTGGCAGAAAGATTCGGCAAAGGCAAAAAGGATGCCGAAAAATTAGTTGACGATATCAACGCCGATGTTGAAAAGATCAACAACGAGCTTCACGACCTTAAAGACAGCGCCGAGGAAATCGGTACATTCAAAGGGGAAGAAGACAAATAATCTTTTATGGCACAGAATAAAAACAAAAGAGTATTTATTGCCATGTGCGTCATCCTGTTCCTGGCAATAGCTGTGTTTGCGGTTCTTTTCATAAGTATTACGAACGATAAAGCTTATGAAAAGTACATGAGCGCGGCCGAGCTGAGCATTGAGAACGAAGACTATGAAAGCGCCCTGTCGGCACTTCGCAAGGCTTCAAACATCGATGCCAGCGAAAAATGCCTTACACAGATGGCTGACTGCTACGAGATTCTGGGAAATTATGACAAGGCGCTCGAAGCGCTGCGGCAGCTGGATACTTCGAATCCTGTCATTTCCGCCAGAATCGCGGCCGACGAGGCAAGGAAGGCAAACGGCGCACAGGCGGGATCCGTCACTATCGCGGGAGAATCATATTACACTACGGATACCAGTCTGGTTCTGGACTCCAAGAATCTTGACAATTCCGTAATCAGTCAGATTATCCAGCTGTACGCACTGGACAATCTTTCTCTTGCCGACAACAATATCAGCGATATCTACGGTCTCACTTCGCTTGGCGGGCTTACGACGCTTAACCTGAAAAACAATAATATTTCGGATATTACACCGCTCGCCTCGCTGACCTCGCTCAGAACGCTGTACCTTGACGGAAACCCGATAAGGGACTTTTCCCCGCTCTACAACCTCCCGAACCTTACTTTTTTGAGTATCAAGGGTGTGGAGCTGAAAGACTCGGAACTGAAGGCTCTTTCGTCCGCATTGCCGAACTGTGCCATCAACGGAGCGGATGCATCCGAGGAGGCGGAACTCGTCGCACTCGGAGGCGTTACTTTCAGCATCGACATCAAGGATCCGCTTGATTTGTCCAACAGGGGAATAACGGATATTTCCGTTCTTTCAAAATGTTCAAACCTTACATCTGTAAATCTGAGCGGTAATGACATTACGGACATTACTCCGCTCATGGACATACAGTATCTGAGCCATGTGGACCTTTCCAACAACAGCGTTACCGATCTGAGGCCTCTCATGGGGCTGACCTCGCTCAAGTACCTCAACGTCGCGAACAACGGCGTTACGACTACGGTCCCGCTCGGAGCGAACACTTCGCTTAACGAACTATATCTCGACAACAACCCGATCAATAATTTCACGGGTCTGAGGAAACTGAAGAATCTCATCAGCCTGAGCCTTACGAATACAGGCATAGGCCCCGGGGATCTGGAGAATTTCAAGCTGCTGTCCAAACTCCTTACGCTGAACATATCGGACAACCCGAATATGACCGGCGAGGCTTACGAGCAGCTCAGGGATATTATTCCGAAGTGCGAAATAACTCATTCGGATCTTGTGTATACCTTTACGTTCGACGGCAACAATATCGCTTCGGACACAACTATGCTGGATCTCCCCGGAAGGGGAATCAGCGACCTGTCGCCGCTGATGAAACTGGGAAGTCTGCAGTACGTCAATCTTTCGAACAATAACATCAGCGATCTGTACTATTTCGGAGTATCACAGTGCAGGACATCCATTACCGAGCTCAACCTGGCGGACAACAATATTGTGGTTCTTGACGGCCTTGCAAATATGACGGGCCTGCAGGTGCTCAATCTTTCGAACAACGATATTTACTCGGTCACACCGCTCTACGGCCTTGAGAATCTGCGCGAGCTGTATATTTCGGGAAATCAGCTTAATGAAAGCCAGATAATCGAACTGAACAAGTATTTGCCTAATTGCACAATATTTTCGGGCTAAAATCTACATATGCAGTCCGGTAATCTATGATATAATCAAAGCATAACAAGGAAAGGAGCCATTCATAATGAAGTTTACGTTTACAGAAAAGAAAATGGACTCTTCCGAAGATTTGCGCGCATATGCAGAGAAAAAAATCGGAAAACTGGACAGATTCTTCAAACAGGAAGCAGATGCATATGTAACTTTCAGCATTGAACGCGGAAGGTTCCTTGCCGAAATTACAATCCACAACAACGGGCTGTATTACAGAGCAAGTGAACTGACAAATGATATGTACGCTTCAATTGATTCCGGCGTAGCCGCAATTGAACGTCAGATCAGAAGAAACAAGACGCGCCTCTCCAAAAAACTCAGAGAGGGCTCTCTTGACAAGGAAGCCACACAGTATCCGGCATATATGCCTGATGAACCGGATGAGGATGAGGAATTCAAAGTTGTCAGAAGCAAGTATTTCACCATCGAGCCTATGACGGTCGAAGAAGCGATACTGCAGATGAATCTTCTTTCGCACGAGTTCTTCATTTTCAAGAATATGGAAGAAAACGGAGCAGTTTCGGCTGTATACAAACGCAAGAACGGCGGTTACGGTTTGATCTGCGACGATGGAAAAGACTAAGAATACAGAGGAGAGATAACCGTGATATGTCCCAGATGCGGAGCAGAAATGACTCTTGATGAGCATCGCAAGATTCCGCTCAATATGTGTTATGAATGCGGCTATATTGAAGGCCGTACGGTAGATGATAATTTTACCCAGGAAAAAGAGACAAACTTCAAGCATATGAAGGATCTGAACTTCAATGAGCAGATAGCGTTTCTTTCAAAAGGCCTGGGCATTTCCGAAGAGAAGCTCTTTGAGTTTCTCGATGCCGAATACAAAGCATAATAAAAAAACTGGAGCAGCACGTCAGTGCTGCTCCGTTTTTTAACAGGCTCTATATGCAGACGAAAGCGTTCCATTCGTCTTCTTTCAGGTGTTCGGTTATGGTAAAACCGGATGATCTGAGCGCCGAGATAACTTCGTTCTCGCGTCCGTCAATGATTCCGGAACATATGAACACGCCGTCATCGGTCATGAACTGACGGACCATCGGGCTGAGGCTGATTATTACGTCGGCAACTATATTGGCAAGGACAAGGTCATAGCCTGTTCCAAGCATTTTAATAAGGGATTTGTCGCTGAGGATGTCACCGGCATATACGCTCATCTTACCGGCGGCATTTTCGTTCAGGGAGGTGTTTGACAGAACGATATCGGGCGCTTTGGGATCGATATCCACGCCGGTGCAGCTGTCGCAGCCGAGCACAAGCGCGCCTATTCCGAGAATACCGCTGCCGCAGCCCAGATCCAGAACTTTTTTGCCGGGGCCGCAGAATGATTCAAGCTTTTTTAGACACATCTTCGTCGTAGGATGCGAACCTGTTCCGAAAATAAGACCGGGATCCAGAATCAGGGGAATTCTGCCGTTATCCGGTACGGGCTCCCACTGGGGAACGACAATAAGCTTCTCACCGATTTCTATTGGCTTGTAATACTGCTTCCAGTTGTTCTCCCAGTCGCTGTCGGAAACATTTCTGACGCTTATTTCGGGGTAGAGATTCTTTACATTATCAAGAAGCCCTGCATCAGAGGTTTCTATCCAGAATTTTATTCTGCTTAATCCTTTGAAACTGTTTTCCAGTTCCTCGTCGACATAGTCCCAGTACTGACGGTTGTTTTCCAGAAACTGCCTGAAATCCTCCTCGTTTTCAATCACAAAACCGTTTATGCCGAGGGCTGTGAGGATGTCGCATCTTTCTTCAATTTGTTCGGACGGAGTGTCCAGTGTAATTTCATAGTAATTCATAGTTTGAATTTTACATTTTAATGTGTTATACTGTCAAGCGCTATGCAGGGTTGGTATATCGGTATTACTTCAGCTTCCCAAGCTGACTAGGCGGGTTCGACTCCCGTACCCTGCTTAAAAAAAATAGGAGGCCTGTATCACTTGATACAGACCTCTTGAATTATTTCGGGGGATTAGCCCATTCCGGGGATGCCCCACTGCTTGAAGAATTCGTAAATGTCATTGGCATCGTCAAAATCGAAGTTGTAGTAGTATCCGTTGCCCTGATTTGAACCGCCTTGGGCCGGAGTTTTTTCTGCACCGCCGGGGGCAGGGGTTTCGGCAGGTGACGCAGCTTCTGTAATAGCCGGCTGCTGTCTTGAACCGACAGTAACTTCAATTTCAATCGGATTCTTGTCGCGGTATACGCCGAGAAGGAGTTTGTCGCCCGCTGCGGAATCAGATACCATTTCCACAAGTTCGTCGGATGTTGTGATTTCTTTTCCGTTTACAGTGTAGATAATATCGTTTTCCTTAAGACCGGCCTCCGCTGCGGGACCGCCTTCGACAACGCTGCCGACCTTGGCGCCGCCCTTAACTCCGAGTATATCCGCTGCATCGGCGGAAATGCTCTGAACGGTAATGCCGATGTACGGCTTGAGAACATATCCGTTTTCAATGATGCTCGAAACTATATCGCGTACGGTGTTGATGGGAATCGCAAAGCCTATTCCCTCGATTGAAGCTTCGTTCGAGAAGCCGGATGAGGAATACTTGGCATTTGTTATGCCGACGACTTCGCCGTTCATGTTGAACAGAGCACCGCCGGAGTTACCGGAGTTAATAGCGCAGTCGGTCTGGATAAGCTCCATGCTAATGGTTTTGGAGAGCTGCACAGGACGCTGAAGCGCACTGATGTAACCCTTGGTCATGGAGAATGTGAGATCGCCGAGAGGATTGCCGATAGCGATTACCTCGTCACCGACTCTGAGCTTGTCGGAGTCGCCGAGAGTAACGTAGGGCATTGCTTTGCCTTCGCTGTCGACCTTGAGTACGGCAATGTCATTGCTTTCATCATAGCCGACGATAACAGCTTTGTACTCGTCGCCGCCATATGTTGCCACCGATACGGAATCAGAATCCTCAATGACATGGTAGTTGGTAAGAACATATCCGTCATCGGAAATAAAGAAGCCTGATCCCTTGGCACCGGAATCAATTTTCTGACCCCAGTAGTTGATTGTGGAGTGAGTTGTGATTGCCACGGTTGAGGCAACATTCTGCTCGTAAACATCTGCAGCGCTTAATTTACCGTCGTCGGAAGAGGCTTTTGCGGGCGCCTGGGGCACCGGTGTCGGTGCGGGAGTCACTTCAGCTTCAGCAACGGGTTCCTCTGTCGGCGCAGCAGCGACTTCGCCGCCGTTCATCATGCCGTTTACGAGACCTTTCATACCGCCTTCCGCATAATAGGGGGAATATTTGCTATACAGAGCTTTTCCGCCCAGATAAGCCAGGAAGCAAACCGCCAGTATCAGCAAAACAAGAAGAAACTTTAAAAAACCGTGTTTTTTCTTTTTCTTCTTCGGGGCTTCTTCCGGGATATTTAAATCATTTTCTGCCATAAATCTGTCTCCTTCGTCTAATGCAATTTCATTTTGTCCGAGACTTCTTCAAGTCTTTTGACTGTATTATATACAAATTTGGACAGGAATAAATGAAAAAGTATGTACAAATAATGAAAAATATATGAACAAGGAAGATGTTGCTGTTGCTATTTGATTATTTGTATGCTATATTTTGCCTACAATCTTAACCGATGAAGTTTCCGGAACGAAAGGACCGGATACGGAGGAACTCTGGAGAATCCCTTTAATGGGTGCCGAAGGTGCAAGGATGAGGCCGAATCTCTCAGGCAAAAGGACAGAGCGCATGCTTAGC
>R27__coassemble_2671_pt1 | contig 6819 bp, 6 predicted proteins | sample R27__metabat2_low_PE_023 | metagenome-assembled genome bin R27
TTGCTATTTCCGCCGACGATATTGAGCGTTCAAAACGCCGCGGTGATCTCGGAATCACCTACGACGAGGATACGCTGCGCCTGTTTGATGCATTCCGCAGCGAGGGCTTCTTCGTTGGTAGCGTGGTCATTACACATTACAGAAATCAGAAAGCTGCGGACAAGTTCCGCTCCAGGCTCGACGCTCTGGGCATCAAAAGCTATATTCACTATATTATTCCGGATTATCCTTCAAACACCGCTCTAATTATTTCGGATGAAGGATTCGGCAAAAACGAATACATTGAGACCTCCCGTCCCCTTGTTGTCATCACGGCCCCGGGACCCGGCAGCGGTAAAATGGCGACCTGTCTTTCCCAGCTGTATCACGAGCACAAGCGCGGAGTCAACGCAGGATATGCGAAGTTTGAAACCTTCCCAGTATGGAATCTTCCTCTGAAGCATCCCGTCAATCTCGCATACGAAGCAGCCACTGCCGACCTTGACGATGTCAACATGATCGACCCCTATCATCTCGAAGCTTACGGCGAAACATCCGTCAACTACAACAGAGATGTCGAGATATTCCCCGTCCTTGAAGCGATGTTCAAGGAGATATACGGGGAAAGCCCGTACAAGTCACCGACCGACATGGGTGTCAACATGATCGGTTACTGCATTACGGACGACGAAGTCTGCTGCGAAGCAGCAAAGCAGGAGATAATAAGGCGTTACTATTCCGCCGCATGTGCCCATCTCCAGGGCTTGAGCGATGGTCACGATCTGCACAAGATTGAAATGATTATGAACTCAATGGGGATTACCCCGGAAGACCGGCCAGTTGTCGGTCCGGCTCTAAGACGCGCTGAAGAAACCGATGGCCCCGCTGTTGCCATCGAGCTGCCCGACGGAACCATAATCACCGGCAAGACCACTTCGCTGCTCGGGGCGGCATCCGCCTGTCTCATGAACGCAATCAAGGCCCTTGCGGGAATCAGGAAGAAGACTCTGCTGATTCCGCCGAGCATAATCGAGCCCATTCAGCATCTTAAGCTCGAGCATCTGGGCAACCGCAACCCCCGTCTTCATACCGACGAACTTCTGATAACTCTGTCCGCCTGTGCCGTAACCAATCCTCTCGCGGCCGAGGCAATCGACCAGCTCGATCAGCTGCGCGGGTGCGAGGCGCATTCTTCCGTTATCCTGAGTCATCAGGACGAAGAACTCTTCAGAAAACTCGGAATCAACGTAACCTTCGAACCGAAGTACCAGTCTGAAAGACTTTATCACAACTGATTTCTCGGCAGGTTTGGCTTTGCCGGACCTGCCGGTTCTTTAAGTATTATTATCTTCATTTTTGATAATTTCTCAAAATATCCAATTATTTCTCGGGAGGGTATTTTATGCAGTACAAGGACATAGAAATATTTCTCGAACTGGTGAATTCCAGAAACATAACCAAGGCTTCCGAACATCTCTTCATGGCTCAGTCCGTCATTTCCACAAGGCTAAAAAAACTTGAGGAAGAACTCGGATACGATCTCTTTGTCCGGAACAAGGGAATGCGCGAAATCGAACTAACAAGACAGGGCGCGGATTTTGTCAATCTAGCAAACCGGCTCAGGGCACTCTATGAGGAAGCCGCCCTTCTGCGCGACACAACCCGCAAAACCATACGGGTCGCCGCGGCCGAAAGCATTTATTTCGATATCCTCGGTCCCGTACTGTTCAATATCATGCACAAATATCCGGACATCTCTGTCAATGCGGAAATGGTCGACTCTTCGGTCGTTTACGAAATGATGGAATCCAACAGCATAGATTTCGGATTCGCCTCGTACGAATCTTCTCATCACAATATAACTCACAAGTATCTCTACAATCAGAAATTCTGTCTTGTGATGGCAAATGCCCACGACAGGCCCATCGTTCCTTCCGACCTGGACCCGTCTAAGGAAATCAGATTCTCCGGAGGCAATTTCTCATCGATCGACCTCTGGCGCGAGGAGCATTTCCCCGGTGCAAATCAGGGAAGGGTAGTTGTTAACTCATCTCTCATGCTTGCGAAATTCCTGAAGGAATTCGACTACTGGGCAATACTGCCGCAGGAGGAAGCCGAGATGCTGGTCGATTTATACGGAATCTCAATCTGTGAATTGTCCGATGCTCCCGAAAGCCGTAAAATTTATTTTCTGACTCACAGCAGCCAGACCTTCGTGCCTTCCGAGGCCGCGCAAATCTTCATAAAGGAACTAGAAAAATATGAGTCGGATTAAACTTGTCGCTTTCGATCTCGACAACACCCTTCTTGACAAAGACAAAAAAATATCCTCCGAAAATCTGGAGGCACTGAAATACGCCAAATCAAAGGGAATATATATTGTTCCCACGACCGGCCGCCTGTTTGACAACATTCCGCAGGAGTTAAAAGACCTGTGCCGGTATTTCATTCTGGTCAACGGCGCATTTATATATGATTATCAGACCGACACCAATTCGGATTTCGCTCTCATACCGAAGGACCTCGCGCTGGAAATACTGTCCTACGGCGATACGCTCCCGTGCATTTACGATTCATATATCGAATACCACGGATATATGAGCGCCTCCCAGTACGAAATGCTTTTCGACTATATGCCTGACCACAATTATGCCGTCACGATGAAAGCCAAGCGTTCGCCCGTTCCAGACTTGAAGGGCTATATTCTGGAAGGCTCCCGCGACGTGCAGAAAATCCAGTATTACTTTCAGGATCTTGAGGAGCGTGAAAGACAGATTGCTGCCCTCGGCGAAAAATTCCCGGGGCTTTTATACATATCCACATCCCTGCAGAGCAACATAGAAATCAACATTGCCGATGCCATAAAGGGGAATGCCATCAGGCGCCTTTGCGCAAAGCTCGGCCTTTCGACGGACGAGGTCGCAGGTTTCGGCGACGGGACAAACGATCTGTCGCTTATAAAAGAAGCCGGCACCGGCGTCTGCATGTCCAACGGAGCAGCAGAGTGTCTCGCCTGTGCCGACATCATCACGGAATACGACTGCAATCATTCCGGTTTTGCCAGAGAGCTGTTAAAGCTTATATAACCATCCGATATTCATCCGGATTTTTGTATTCCGGGTCAGAGGTTTCCATGCACAGCGCCGCGCTGTAACCGTCGGCGTACTTTCTCTCAACAAAGATGTTGTTTTGCAGTATGCCGTTCATACGTGCACAAAAACCGTTGTCATCCGCCGTTACGGAGAAGCTGTCCAGTGCGAGAGATATCCCGAGCCCCCTGCACTTTATAAAGCTCTCTTTAAGCGTCCACAATCTGTAAAACTCTTCATTTCTCAAGTCAGCATCCTTTACCGACTTGAGAATTTCTTTTTCTTCGGGCGTGAAAAAGCGCTCGGCTACGGCCATTCTGTTCCGCCCCGTCTTTTCTATGTCGCAGCCGACCGGTACATCCGCTATGGCGCAAAGCGCCATTTCCCCCGAGTGGGAAAGGCTGAAATCGATATCCGGCCTGCCGGCAAAAAACGGCTTTCCGTACACGTTGGTCTCGATTTTTTCGCAGGCATCCAGCCCGGCATCTTCCGCCGCGCGCATCAGAAGAAATCCAGCCGCCGCAGACAGGTTTCTGTCCCTGCCGAGTTTCAGTTTTTCGATTTTTTCCCGCCTGTATCCGGGCAAAGCCTCAAAAATTCTTTCAAAGGTCTCCGGATTTTCCAGCGGCTTAGTATCGGTATAGTAAACTCTAATCATTCTGAATAAGTTCAGTTACAATATGCTGAGCCATAAGCATTCCCGCACTGGCGGTAACCCAGACCAGCGACCCCGGCACCGACCGCCTTCCCGGCGGAGGTGTCTCGGTATTATCGGCATCAAGGGCGTCTTCCGGCGAGTATACAACCTGCAGATGGTTTATCCCTCTTTTTCTGAGTTCCTTTCTCATCACCCGCGCGAGAGAATCATTCTTTGTCTTTGAAATGTCCGTTATCTCGAGCATGGCGGCATCAGCTTTGTTTCCGGTCCCCATCGATGAGATTACCGGGATGGCTTTATTGAGGCAGGTCTCAATAAGCACTATCTTTGCCGAAACCGTGTCTATGCAGTCAGCCACATAGTCGTAGCTGTCTATCATGTCAGCATCGAACAGCGCGGTAACGGCATTCACCCTGATTTCCGGATTAATGTCTCTGAGCCTTTGAGCCATCACTTCGGACTTCGGCATACCGAGTGTGGATTCGAGCGCGCCGAGCTGTCTGTTAATGTTGCTCATAGTATACTCGTCGCTGTCGACAAGGGTTATTTCTCCCACTCCCGAACGTGCAAGCGCCTCGGCGCACCATGAGCCTACGCCGCCCAGTCCTATAACCGCCACTCGGGAACCGTTCAATTTAAAAAGGGCAGACTCACCTATGAGTATGCCCTCTCTTTTAAATCTTTCCGTCATCAGCCTTTGCCAACGAGTTTCATTGCCTTCTGTTCCACGACTTCAACACCGGTGGTAATATCCTCTACCCATGCGCTGAGTATTTCACTCCTGATTCTGGAGCGGCCGGTATCGTCCGTGGAAGGATCTCCCTCGCCTACGAAGTACATCACGTGATAGCCCTGATAGCTTCCGTTGTCACCGAACACGATTCCCGTATCTCCGGTCTTTCTTGCCGGGTCAAAGCAGAAAGCGTCAAATTCCTCAACGGTGTCACCGCTGTGAATGTTGCTATAAAGACCGCCGTTTGTGTTGGAGCCTTCATCCTCCGAGTATTTCTCGGCAAGTGCCGCAAAGCTTTCTTCCGTCTTGTCTCCGTCCTCATACTCGGCAAGGATTTCCTCTGCCTTTGTCTTTGCCGCCGCAAGGGCCTCCTCAGTGTATTCACCGTCTTCATTGGCCTCGGCCTTGACAAGTATGTGGCGTACGGCTACGGAAGGATACTCCTCCTTCACCTGCGCGTCGGTAACTTCAATCTTTCCCGAATGGTCGGTATAAGCTTTTGAAGCGAGATACGCATCGTTGAGCATCGTTCGTACAATGTCCTTGTTGACGCCCCTGCCGTATACGGCAGCGATGAATCTGTCAACGTCGTTGTATCCGTTGCTCGCGGCATATGTATCGTATGAACCGAGCTGTGTTTCGATCTCTGCCTTTTCATCGTCCGTAAGTTCAATGCCGTTCTCTGCTGCATACTTCAGCATTGCCTGCGTCTGCTTTAAAGCTGTGATGGCATTGTCCTTGAAATAGTCTCTCCAGGTTCCGCCGTCGGTATACATGCATTCCTGAGATGCAAGGCCGACCATTCCGGTTGACGTGTCAAGCCCGAAGAGGCTTGCATAGTCGCCGTAGTTTGACAGGAATTCCTGATATTCGGACCCGAACTGGTAATTGACCTCTGCGGGTGAATAGTTTCTGTCTCCGACGGTAAGGGCTGTCGTTGCATGATAGCGTATATCCGTATTAACAAAAATAATAACCGCCGCTGCCAGTATAATAAATATTAAAGCCAATATTTTCCAGGTATTAACCTTTTTACGCTTCTCCGCTTCCTTCTGTGCGGCCACTGTTTTCTTGTCCGTTCCTTCAGCACGTGCCTGGGCGCGGAGTTTTTTCTCTGTTGATGCACTCATTGCTGTTCTCCTGCTTTCATTGCTAAATAAGCGTTTATAAACCCGTCAAGTCTTCCGTTCATAACGCTGTCTATATTGCTGTCTTCATATTCCGTCCTGTGGTCCTTGACCAGCTGGTACGGCATGAATACATATGACCTGATCTGACTGCCCCATTCAATCTTCTGCTGAACGCCCTTGATATCGCTGATCTTTTCAAGATGCTCGCGTTCCTTTATCTCGGCAAGCTTTGCTCTGAGCATGCTGCGGCAGTTTTCAAGATTCTGGAAATGGCTTCGTTCAACCTGGCTGGAAACCACGATTCCGGTAGGAATATGTGTAAGTCTGACCGCGGACGATGTCTTGTTGACTTTCTGACCGCCTGCGCCCGATGATCTGTACACATCCATTTTGATGTCTTCGTCCCGGAGTTCGATTTCATTGTCTTCGGTTATTTCCGGCATTACCTCGATAGCGGCAAACGAAGTGTGGCGTCTGCCGGCCGCATCGAACGGGGATATTCTCACCAGCCTGTGTATGCCGTTTTCGCTTTTGAGGAAACCGTAGGCATTTTCGCCTTCTATCATAATCGTTGCGCTCTTAAGCCCCGCCTCATCACCGTCAAGGTAGTCCATCAGCTTCACGCTGTAGCCATGGCTTTCCGCCCACATGTTGTACATGCGGTACAGCATGGATGCCCAGTCCTGAGCTTCCGTACCGCCTGCGCCTGCGTGAAACGTGATAATCGCGTTGTTCGCATCGTACTCGCCTGTTAGAAGCGTTGAGAGTCTGGTTGCCTCAAGTTCTTCATTGAAGCTGTCAAACCCTGTCTGAAGCTCTTCGAGCATCGAGTCGTCGTTTTCCTCGATTGCCATGTCGCAGATGGTTATAAGGTCATCCCAGTCCGTGCATAGCTTGGCGTAGTTTTCCACCTTGCCTTTTAGAACTTTAATTCTCTTCTGTACTTTCTGAGACTTCTCGACATCATTCCAGAACCCTTCCATTTCGGAGGCTCTTTCGAGTTCTTCTATTTCCTTGGAAGCGGCCTCCAGGTTGAGAGCATCCTGCAGATGATCCAGTGCGGGCTTAAGATTATTCAGTTTTCCCTTGTATTCTTCAAATTCAAGCATAGCCTTGTTATTATACTAAAAAACATTATCCGTGTCGAGTATGTTTTTCCCTTATTTTGTGACGGATTGTAGGTTTACAATTGATGTGAGACAAAAATAAAAATGAAATAGTGATTGAGTT
>R27__coassemble_2907_pt1 | contig 6361 bp, 4 predicted proteins | sample R27__metabat2_low_PE_023 | metagenome-assembled genome bin R27
ATACTCATCGATTCCCATGCTCTTGAAGTATTTGGTGTTGCACCAGATACTGTGCATTTCCTGCTCGTTAATCCTGACGGGGACATCTTTGCAGACTGAATCAATGTCCTCGAACCTGAGGGTCTCGCCATCCAGCTTTTCCACGGAAAGCGAAAAAAGGTATTCTTTCTTTCCGGGGTTCGCTTCAATATGGGTTCTGATTTCTTCAAGGATGTCTTTCTTGCCGGTTGACTTTAACATCGTTGACGGCGGTACTACGGTATTCCTGATTGAGTGTCCGATATGGCAGTGAGCGTCAATAAGACCCGGAATAATAAATTTGCCTCCGGCATCCTTTACGGGACCTTCAAAATCTGTCAGACCGGCATCCTGACCCACATATACAAACTTTCCGTCCTTGACGGCTAAAGCCGTAGCCCACGGCTGCTTCTTGTTAACAGTGTAAATCTTTGCGTTTTTAATTATTAAATCCACAGACGTTTTCTTTGTTTCACTCATATTTCTGCCTCCAAAGACTAATAAATTATATAGCTGGCGTTCAGGACGCCCATCAAGCTTCGGCGAATATAGCCTCAACCAGCCTCCAAAGCTTTGAAATGGTTGCAATTTCAAGTGTTTCGTTTACTGTATGAGGATTATGAATGGTCGGTCCGAGGGCAATCATATTGATATCTTTGTTGTATACGGCAAATGTTCCGCACTCGAGACCGGCATGAACGGCTATTTCTTCAATATCACGGTTGAATACCTTTTTATATGCCGAATGGGCAAGTTCCGCCATGGTATTGTCGTTCTTATACGGCCAGGGATCCGCGGTTTTTGAGGAAGTTACCTTCATCCCGAGTTGTTCACCCAGTTTTTCCTGTCCTTCTGTCAGTTCCTGTAGCCTTTCCGGTGATTCGCTTCTTATGTTTGTATTCAGCAGCAAAGAATCAGCATCAGCTTTTACTATTCCGAGATTTGATGAACTTTCAACAAGTCCATCCTCATAAGGATCCCAGGTGTTTACTCCGTTAACAACGTGGTTGATGAAATATAACAGAGCATCTCTGTCCTGCGCTGTCATCACACGGCCAGGAACATCATCTTCTGCAAGTTCTAACACGGCATTCGGATCCGTATCCTTATGCTGCGGCAGAAATTCATCTGAATATTTGCCGCAAATCTTTCTGACTTTTTCAACCTCACCGGCATCTATGCGTATTACCGCCGTAGCACTTGTGACAATCGCATTGGGAGCAGTTCCCGCATTGAATGACTGAAGTTCATAGTCGACCCCATCGGACAGAATGTCGCTGAGAAGCTTTCCCATGACAACGGCGCCGTTCAGGCCGCCTTTATTTATATCTATACCCGAATGCCCGCCGGTGCATCCCTTGAGCCTGATAGTTATAGACTTCTGCCCGGCAGGTTCGCATGCCGATACGTCTTTTGTGAATTCATCCAGCACACCGGCGGCTGTCGAGACAGTAACCTGTCCTTCCTGCTCCGCATCGAGGTTTATCAGATAATCTATATCCCGAACAAATTTGGGATCCAGGTTAAATGTTCCCTCCATACCGTCTTCCTCATCGGTAGTGATGATTATTCTCAGCGGACCGTGCTCCATTCGCCCGTCGGCAATGCACAGCATAATTGCAACCCCGATTCCGTCATCGGCACCCAGGGATGTATTGCCGTCAGATCTAAGATAAGTTCCGTCATTGACTGCAGTAATCTTTGTGGTCAGCGGGTCAAGATTTGTGTCTTCTTTTTGGGCAAAAACCATATCCATATGCCCCTGCAGCGCTATCATCGGCTTGTTCTCCATGCCTTTTGTGGCGGGCACGTCGAAAATAATGTTATTTACAGCGTCTCTGGTTACGGCAAGGCCTTTATTCTCGGCCCATTTCTCCAGATATGCCGAGACCTTTTCTTCGTGATGAGATGGGCGGGGAATCTGAGTCAGTTCCATAAACTGCGAAATAACCATTTCGTCAATATCGGAATCCTTGGTCTGTTTTCCGCAAGACGTCATGGACAGCATCATAATTAACAAAAATACGACAGCAGCGATTCTTTTCATGATATTTCCAGCCTCTCTAAAATAATATATTCAAAAGCGTTTTCCGGGTGGATTGCTAATTTTTCCGAAATGAAAAAAACACAATATAACGACGGGAAAATGCGCAACAGAATTCAAGCGCAATCATACCGCCTGCCTTTGCTACGAATAGTCCTTTCCGGTCTGTACTGCCACTTAAACTGTACGACCCAATACCATGTTCGAATTATACCACACAACCCGGCAACAAAAAAAGATGCCCGGCATTTTTTGGAACCTGCAGGGGCATAATAATTTTGCTTGTATGATACTATGCTACTACAGGGATGTCCGGCCAGAGAAAAAGAGATGAATCCGTGAGGAAATACTTGGAATTGACAGAAAACGAGGATATACTATATTTGGGAGGATATCCCAAGAGATATAGGATTGATATATTAAAGTAGTGTTAGTAGGAAAAGATGAAATACGGCATGAACAAAATCAATAGACGCAGCGAAAACGCACCGGTGAACAGAAGGATACTGAACATTGTTGCAAAAAGATTCTTTATATCTGCGCTGATTCTGAATATCGGGACAGCTCTGATTTCATTTGTTGACGGACTTGTTGTCGCAAAATTTCTGGACAGCACGGCTCTGGCAGCATATGGTCTGGCAAGCACCGTATTTGGAATTGTGCTTTTTGTCGAAAGTGTGCTTGAAGTCGGCGTAAAACTCCAGATTACGGAGGCATACGGCAAGGGCGACATGAAGCGCGTCTCCGACATTTTCACCATCTCGGTTATAACAATTATCGTTATTTCCGCTGTGTTTACGCTGATCGGAACTGTCTTTTCACGGCAGATTGCGGTCCTTCTCGGTGCGAACCAGGAACTGCTGGAAGGAACAGCGAGCTACATCCGGGGCGTCAGCATAGGGTTCCCGTTTATGATGGCTATGGGTATCTGCTTTGTGTTCTTCTTTATGAGCAGTGCATATAAGTATATGAAATTGCTCGGAGTTGTAAGTGTAGTTTTAGCCGTGCTGCTGGACATTATTGCCGGCATCATACATCCGACTCTGTTCAGCTTTGCGCTTGCAACTTCCCTGAGTTATATCTTTACCTGCACCGCGGTGGTTATATGTCTGTTCAAGTACTCAACGATAAAATTATGGAGCAGATTCTACTTCAAACAGCTGGCCCACCTCAAAGAGATAATCAAGGACGGATGTTCTGTTATCGTAAAAAAATGCTGCAGCATGCTGCGACCGATTCTCATGAACATAATCGTTGTTGCCGTAGGCGGAACATTGGCAGCTGCGGCCTTTTCCGTACGGAGCGGCATTCATTTTCTGCTGTCGTCATTTGCTCTGAGCCTGGGAAGCGCATTGATGATGTCGGTACGCTATCTCTATGCATGTCTGGACAAGAAGGGAATAATTCATGCGACAAAGGTAATGCTCAGGGTGTGTTTAATTGTCGGCGGAGTAATTTCCATTGCGCTGTATTTCACTGCGCCGCTTATAACCAGAGTGTATGGCTATAGTTCGGGAGAACTGTTTGAAAAGACGGTGCTGCTGTTAAAGTGCACCGCCGTGGAACTTCTGCTTTGCGGCTATGTGGGGATGTTTGTATATTATCTTAACGCAATCCGCAGGCAGAAACTCGCGATTGTCTTCACGCTGATTAACAACCTGCTTAGCATTCTTGCCAGCGCCTGGGTTCTGATAAAGCTGTATGGCGAAGAAGGACTCTGGTATGTCTATCCGGTCGCAGCGGCAATTACGTGTCTCATTATAAGCGCGATAAGGGTCATAAATTATTACAGGTCGGGAAAGACTGAGGACAGCAAACTCTTCCTGAACCGCTGGGACGGGGCGAAAGATGAAAACGTTCTTGCGAAAATGCTTACCGACAATCAGCAACTGCCGGAATTACTGGATGAGGTAACTGAGTATTGCTTAAGACTGGGACTATCTGAAAAAGTAGAGTACCGCTGCCGCCTGGCTATTGAAGAGCTAGCGACAAATTTCTTCGAACATGGAGTTCCGGGAAAAGAGAAAAGTTTCTTTTATGTGCATCTTGCCTATCTGAACGACAAACTCTATATCACTATCAACGATAACTGCAGGCGGTTCAGCCTGGTGAAATATATGAACCAGATCAATACGAACAGCGAGGACCCGGCAAAAGGAATAGGATTAAAGCTGATAATGCATGCCTCGGACACCATCGACTGCTCAAGCAGTTTCGATATGAACTGCATCAACATCACGATAAACAACACATAATAAACCCAAAGGGAACTGCCCCGAAATACCGCAAAGTATTTCGGGGCAGTTCTATATGCCGACAGTCTCAGAAACGGAGTTTCATTTGCCGGTTGCCGAAGCCCGCTCGAATACAACGAATCCGATTTCACTCGGGTGGTCCATGATGATAACATCTTTCCCTTCGGTATCATATCTCAGCATCTTAATAATGTTTATAAAGTCGCCGCCGGCGCCAAGTATCATAACCGATCCGATAAAAAGCATGAGACCGGAATTGCAGAACACACTGATCAAAGAAGGAATTATTCCGAGTATAACACCCGGCATAATGCTTCCGAGAATGTATGCACCCTTTTTTAACGGTTCAACACAGGTACAGTACGGAGTGCCTTTTGTGATGCCGAACTGGATGGACTTGAAATGCCCTTTGGCGAAAAGACTCCAGACAAAACCGTGAATCAGTTCGTGAACGACGGTCAGAACGACGAACAGAACAATACAAATCAGGGTATCTCCGCCGCTGTGACTGAAATGAATACCATTTCTCAAAGCAAAAAGTACAACAAATAATGCGATGATAGGCAGACATACCCCAACGGCTGCGATATTAGCAGAGCGTACCGAAATGATTTGATCATTTCGCGTATAACCCTGTTTTGCAAGAGTATCTGTCAAATCATTTAACCTGCTGATTCTCATTTCTTTGGCGGAATCAGCGCTTTTTATATTTGTGCTCCCCATACTACGGTTTTCTCCTCTATATTGAGATAAATTTAAATGATTATATTACAAAAAACAGAAGAAAAAAAGATGCCCTGCAGACTTTGTAAGCTGACAGGGCGTATGATTATGGGATTCAAATATCAGACAACATTTGAACATGTAGCTGATGAAGCTGGGAATAGCATAAAATCATAGATGCGGGAAATTGAGGAATGTGCAGCGCGCACCCGGTTTCATTTTGGCAACAAAAAACATACAGAATGCACAAAAAATATTGCATGTAGTACAACAATATAGTAGAATGTAAGCCATGATGAAAGCTACACGTAGAAACAAAGCATTTACATTGGCAGAGCTCCTGATAACTGTTGCAATTATCGGGGTTCTTGTTGCGATTGGAATACCTGTATTTTCCACGCAGTTGGAGAAGTCTCGCGAGGCGGCTGACCTGGCAAACATTAGATCCGAGTATGCCCAGGTTATGATTGGGGCAGTTGCCGGAGAGACAACCACTCCGCACGATGTTGTTCTCACACAGCGGAAGGACGGCTGGCAGAATACCGGCGCACAGTCTGCTTTGGAAATGCTGGGAACCGTAACAGGGGCGCCCGTCGCAGATGGTATCTGCACAATAAGCTTTGAAACCGACAGCAATACGGTTACCTTCCTGTTTGATGGTTCCAAGGTCTCATTCCCGGATGTAAATGACGATCAAGGGTTTGCGCACTCATATGGGAAACTGACAGAAAAAGCACTGGGTGAAACCGAGAGTTTCCGGAATTACCTTTCTGGTCTTCCTTATAATGGTAAAGTATATAATGGTCATACTATCATGACAGTGTCATTAAAGGACGGCAATTTCATATCTCGAGTAACAAACTATGCGGTAAAAAATGGTTATTCTCAAGATGTTATTGATAAGCTTAGCAATTCAACGAACACAACTGCCTATGTTGATGAAAACTTTAATCTTCTGGGCGTATCATATACCGTAACGCTTAGACCAGGCGATAGCAGGTTTGTTCTGGACGATAAAGACGGAAAACAATTGTATTATGGCGGAGTCGCACAAATGGATCCACAGAAAAGACTGGCAGATGCATATTTCCCGGGTTCATCATGAATACAAAAACATTTCAGCAAGCAGTAAGAAATGAGGGACATTTATTCCCGGAATAATAAAGGCATAGTTCGGTAGAATTACTGACTATGTCTTTTTTTACTTGTTATCGGAGATGTTTGATGGTCTGTTCCGTAATTCCACGAGATTCAGATGCCACATACTTGGGGGGGGGGGGGGGGGGGGGGGGGGGGGGGGGGGGGGGGGGGGGGGGGGGGG
>R27__coassemble_4697_pt1 | contig 4454 bp, 4 predicted proteins | sample R27__metabat2_low_PE_023 | metagenome-assembled genome bin R27
CTGTGAGCCGTAGTGACCGTAGAAGTCAACAAACTTTGTTCCTTCAAGCGCCAGCAAAACGTCTTCCTTCATCTGTCCTTCGTTGACTTCGACATCAAGCAGGCATCTGCAGTTCTTGCTTGCCTCTTTGAGTTCCTTGTACGGGAACGGCCATACCGTGATGGGTCTGAACACGCCGACCTTCACTCCGTCGGCACGGAGATGCTCTGCTGCCGTCTTTGCGATTCTCGCGACAGTTCCGAAAGCTGTGATGATGTAGTCCGCATCGTCGCACATGTATGCTTCATACATGATTTCGTTGGCTTCGATCTTTCTGTATTCGGCCTGGAGGTCCTCGTTGTGAGCAGAGAGGTCCTCGGTGTTGATATACAGGGAATTGACTACAGCTCTCTTTTCCGGTGCGTCACCGGGTGCCCAGCCTGTGCATGCCCAGGGCTTCTTTTCCGGAGTAACCTTGTACTCTTTGAGTTCGGGCATCTGGACAGGCTCCATCATCTGGCACATGATACCGTCCGCCAGGATGAGGCACGGTACGCGGTACTTCTCGGCCTTGTCGAATGCGAACTGGAGGATATCGATTGCTTCCTGGATGGAAGAAGGAGCATAGGTAAGCAGATGGTAGTCACCGTTTCCGCCGCCCTTGACAGCCTGGAAGTAGTCGCCCTGACCTGCCTGGATGGATCCGAGTCCGGGTCCGCCGCGCATTACGTTGAGGATAACTGCGGGCAGTTGGGAACCGGCCATGTAGGAAATACCTTCCTGCTTGAGGGAAACGCCTGGTGAGGATGAGGAAGTGATTGCACGGACACCTGCGGATGCGGCACCGTAAACCATATTGATAGCTGCGACTTCAGACTCAGCCTGAAGGAAGCAGCCGCCTATCTCAGGCATACGCGCTGACATATACTCGGGTATTTCTGTCTGCGGGGTGATAGGATATCCGAAGAAGAATCGTGCTCCTGCACGGATGGCAGCCTCCGCAATGGCTTCGCTGCCCTTCATCAATGTTAATGACATGTCTTTCCTCCTTAATCCTTTTCGATTCTGATTGCAACGTCAGGGCAGGTACGCGCACATGATGTGCAGCCTACACAAGCCTCGGCATTGACAAACTCCGCGGGATGATAACCCTTGGCATTGAGTTTGGTTTTTGAAAGCTCAAGGGCACCCTTGGGGCAGGCTCTTACGCAGAGTCCGCAGCCTTTGCAAACCGACTCGTTGATAGTTACTTTGACCATAAAATTTCCTCCTAGTAACTTTGTTTTGTATATTTAAAGAATGGTTTCGCTCTTCTTTAAAGACTGTCTACCCAGGAATCCCAGTCGCGGGCCATATATGTGTCGATATACAGCGGCTCGCCCACGTATTTCTCGTCATGGCCTTCCTTAAGAAATGCGTCCAGAAATTCCTTCTTGCCCGACGTGTATCTTACCGGCGTTCCGGTAAGGTCGGAAACCTGCTTTATCAGCTCATATCCGTCGCGAAGCTCCTCTTCGCTGGTCAGTGTCGCAAGGTTCGTGTTGTTCACCATGCCGGTAATCTTAAGTCTGGAGTGCCTCTCGATATCCTCCTGAAGCTTAACGATCTTCTCGACCGTTCCCGCCATCGGGCGGCGGATATTAACTACATTGAGCACTTCAAGGCTTTCCGGCGGGATTGCCATAAAGTCCTGGTGATACCGTCCAAGTGCGGTTGCGCCGGTGGAATCGCCGCCGACGTCGAATACAACCGTATCCCAGTCCATATCGAACGCGGACTGCACCTCGGACGGAAGCGACAGCGTCTCAACGCTTGAATTGGCAAAGTTCGGAGAAACAAGCCTTATTTCCTTCATTCTCGTGAGAACGCCGGGATTAGTAAGTCTGAAATAGGTGTTAACCATATCCAGGTCAAGCAGTTCCGTACGCTCCCCGCGCGCGGCTGCCCTGAAGGCGAAATTCAAGGCGAGTTCCGTCTTTCCGCTGCCGTAATTCCCTATTAGAACATACATCTTGTTTACTGCCATTTTTCAATCTCCGAACTTCTTTTCAATCCATAATATTCTATCACTTTGACTGATATTTCACAATCAACAATGTGCCTATAATTACTGTATATTTTTCTTCAAAATGACGAAGAAACCGGCCGTTTCCGCACTCATAAGTACCGTATTCTGCCGGAAGTTCGAACGGCCCTTCGTCACTGACAAAGAGCCGTTAAGATTTATGTTATGTTTCGCTGACAATCATTGCGCCTATCATAAGTACTGCGCCTATTATGCCGTTTGCGCCGAGGGTCTCACCGAGTATGAGCGCCGAGCCGAGCACCGAAACCGTCGGGTCGGCATATGCCAGAATTGCGGCCGACTGGGCCGAAAGCTTGGTGATTGATCCGAAATATACAAGATACGCTATACCTGTATTTAGTATTCCAATGACCCCTACCAGCATCCACTGTACCGGCGTAAGATTTATCGCGCCGAAGTCTTCCGTAAGCAATTCATATACAAGCATGCATATAAACGCGATTATTAGCTGCACAAGAGTCTTGTCGTATGACGAGATGTCCTTTACCTGTCTGGAGCATATGATTATTGCCGCATACAGCATCGCAGAAAGCATCGCTATCACTATTCCGTACACGCTGCCTATTCCCGATTCCGACAGCACTCCCGATACAAGTACCATACCGATAATTGCCACCGCAACGCATATGGTTTTCTTGAGCGTAAGCTTTTCCCTGAAAAGAAACGGAGAAAGAATGATGACTATCACCGGTGCCATATAGTAGATAAGTGTTGCTTTTGCAACCGTAGTGTTGGTGCACGCCTCAAAATAGCATACCCAGTTAAAGCCCAGCAGGGTTCCGACAATCAGCAGCCATTTGAGGTTCTTCCTTATGGCCGCAAAGTCAATTTTCCGGCCTGAAACAACTATAAACAGGTATATAAATACCATCGCTATGGCGGATCTTGCAAGTGCAACGAATCCTGATGACGCAGGAACAAAGCGTTTAATAATCCCCGTAGTACCGTATAGCGCCATTACCAGAAAGTATGCGATTTTATCCTTGTATGAACCGGTCACGATGCTTTCTCCCGTATAATAAAATAAGCTCCGAAAAGGAGCTTAAAAATGACCCGGACGAGAATTGAACTCGTGTTACCGCCGTGAAAGGGCGGTGTCTTAACCGCTTGACCACCGGGCCAGAAAAATAGCGGCACCTGGATTCGAACCGGGGACACTACGGGTATGAACCGTATGCTCTAGCCAACTGAGCTATGCCGCCATATCGCTAAACAGCATTAGGATTTTAGCAAACTCTAACACAGATGTCAATAAAAAAATTGCCCGAATGCCCTATTTTCTGCGATGTTTCGGCACTATTTACAAAAAAACCAATTATTGCCGCGTGAGACTTGAAATTCTATTACCCAAAGCTTCAATATTGTTCTTGAAAAGGTACTGAAGCTATGTTAAGATTGAAAAGCTTCGGAGGGCTAGCTCAGCTGGTTAGAGCGCTCGCCTCACACGCGAGAGGTCAGCGGTTCGAGTCCGCTGCTCTCCATCTTCCAGAGACGGTTATTTAGCAGAAATAGCCGTTCTTTTTTATTGTTTTCTATTTCAAATTATCAGCCAGTCCGCATCAGACAGACTGGCTGTAATTATTCACTGTTCGGTTATTATATTTCACCATGATAGTTCTTCGGCAATACGGATAAGTTCGTTTTTGACGTTGGGTCTGGCTACCATCTTTTTTGCTCCGACGGCCACGGCGACATGCGCCATTATGGTGTCTTCCGTGTTTCCGCCGCAGAGTATCTCGTATTTGCCGGTGACATCGTCGAGAAGCTGTGTAAGGGTTGCATACCATTTCTGGCCGCGCTTTTCGGGGGTGTCCTCGACTATTTCGGGAACAGTTCTGGCGTTCACCCCGCCGATATAGTTGTAGAGGCTCAGCCCCGCAGATTTTGCCGCCGCTTTGGCAACGGCGAACGACGTCGCGAGCGTGGCGTTGGTTCCGAGTCTTTTCCCGTCCTCACCGTCTATTTCCATAAGAAGAGAATCGATATAGGCCTGGTCAAGCGCGTTGAGTCCTATCAGCGCCTCGGCAATTTCCGTATCTACATTGCGCGCCGCAAGTCCGGGCTCCTTGCCGTCAACCATCTTCGCGCTGACAGACGCCTTGCCGACGGTTCCGTCGTCAAGACACACTTCTACTTCTATAGTTTTTGCTCCTTCAAGATTGAAAATCTCTCTTGCAAAAACATCCATAATTTCAAAATATTCTTTCACGGTATGGCGCCTCCCCCTTGTTTTTTACAAGTATAACTCATACGGAGTGAAAAATAAAGAAAAGGGATGCAGAAAAACTGCATCCCTTGGTATATGTAATCGTTGGGGGATTACTTCTTTGCCATACCCTTCTGACGTGCATACTCAGCAGCACCGAGAGCGCCCATCAGCTGAGGGTCA
>R27__coassemble_6009_pt1 | contig 3706 bp, 1 predicted proteins | sample R27__metabat2_low_PE_023 | metagenome-assembled genome bin R27
GCTGAGGCCGAATCTCTCAGGCAAAAGGACAGAGGGCATGCTTAGCTATGCCAATGTTGATTTGTTTCCGGAGTTGCTCGAATGCAACTCTTTTTTGTTTGGAGGAAAAAGTATTATGACAGTTAGTTCATTCATCAGCTGGTTAGACGATGTGGCATGGGGTCCCGTTATGCTGATCCTGCTGGTTGGCACGGGCTTTTATCTCAGCTGCAGGCTCGGGTTCATCCAGTTCAGCAAACTGGGTTACTGGATGAAGAATACCTTCGGCAAGATGTTCAACAAACAGAAGGCCGGAAAAGGTGAGGTTACTCCGTTCCAGGCGCTCACCACAGCCCTTGCCGGTACGGTCGGTACCGGAAACATAGCGGGCGTTACGGGTGCCATATTCATCGGAGGCCCCGGAGCAGTCTTCTGGATGTGGATCGCGGCCCTCGTAGGCATGGTCACCAAGTACAGCGAAGTTGTTCTTGCGGTCAATTTCCGTGAGAGAAACTCCGACGGCGACTGGGTTGGCGGACCGATGTACTACATCAAGAACGGTCTGGGCAAAAACTGGAAGTGGCTGGGCGGAATATTCTGCGTCCTCGGATGCCTCGCAGCCTTCGGTATAGGCAATGCGACCCAGGTACAGTCTATTGCGAGCGCAATCAACAACGCCATTGACGCGTTCGGCGGCAATACGGCTGCCCATATGCTTTCAATAGGCGCATCCCAGTTCAAACTCAGCACGTTAATTATTGGAATAATAGTTGCTGTCATTGTCGGTCTTGTAATGATAGGCGGAATCAAGAGAATCGGTCAGGTAACCGAAAAGCTGGTTCCGTTCATGGCGGCAGTATACATCATAGCAACGCTTGTGGTAATCATTGTCAATGCAAATGAAGTCGGCAGAGCATTCGGCCTTATCTTTAAGGGCGCGTTCTCGCCAGATGCAGCGCTTGGCGGTGCATTCGGACTGACTGTGCTTACGGCAATGAAGAAGGGCGTAGGAAGAGGCTGCTTCTCCAACGAAGCCGGTCTTGGATCCGCTCCAATAGCGCACGCGGCCACATCCGAAAAAAATCCCGTAAAACAGGGTATCTACGGTATCTTTGAAGTCTTCATGGATACAATAGTCATCTGCACCCTTACAGCTCTTACAATCATCACATCCTTCTGCAAGGGCAATCTGGATATCAGCTGGGGCAGCGGCGGCGGAGCCGGAGATATTTCGACCGCTCTCGGCAGTGTATTTGGGTCAAAATTAGGTGCGCTTCTCGTCGCGGTATGTCTCAGCCTGTTTGCACTTTCGACCATTCTCAGCTGGTCTCTTTACAGCACGAGATGCAGCGAATACCTGTTCGGCAGCAAAGGCACGAAGATTTATAAAGTGCTGTTTGTTATCTTCGTAATTATCGGTGCAACCATGACCCTTGACGATGCTTGGAACCTTGCCGATGCACTGAACGGACTCATGGCAATACCGAACCTTATTGCACTTCTGCTTCTCAGCGGTACTGTGGTAAAACTGACCAAAGAGTTCTTCGAAAAAGAAAAATAAGTTCTAAACAAGATTATCATTATTGCAGGGCTCGGCTTTGGGCCCTGTAATTTTATATGCGAATATTGTTCTCAGTTTATTCAATTATTCCGGGAATATGCGAGTATAATTGGATTTCCAAAAGACACAGAAGGGGAAATAGAAAATGAAAAAGGTATCTGTTGTTTTACTGATTGCTATGCTGCTAATGCTCCTCGCCGCATGCAGCGGCACCACTGCGGCCAAGCCCGCGGCAACTCCGGAGCCGGAGCCTACTCCTGCGGCCAGGGTATACGACAGGAATAAACAGCTTGAAATAATAGAGCAGATGAAAGATACATGGTATCTCAAAGATATGACCGACCCCTGGAGCTACACCGTTACCGATCTCGACCATAACGGAAGGCTTGAACTGACAACGGCATACTGGGCGGGCACAGGCCACTATACATATCCCGAATATTATGAAATCAGCGAGGACGAGACAACGCTCGAGCATCTGAAGACAGACTGCGCCGAGGGCGATTCCTGGCCCGACATAATCACCGATTCTGCCGACTGCTATTACGATGCGGCCGCAGGAAGATACTATTATGTCTTCGATGACCTCATCAAGACCGGGCCAAACGAATATCTGTCCGTTTTGGAAGCCGTATGTCTGCATGACGGAATGATCGAAAGAACTCCTCTTGCAAAATGCCAGAGCGTTTTTGCGCTCGACGGCTCGTCCGAAACAACCTATATGAGCATTGACGGCAAAACCATAAGCGAAGAAGATTACCGCACATACAGCGACGTATATTTTGCAAATTGCGAAAAGACCAGAGTCAGCTTCGAATGGAAAGAGGAAAACTCCAGACAGACAGGCCCCGGCGCTACCACTTTTGCACGCAATCTGTATGACGGCTACGGCTTTGCGCATTACCAGTGCGAAAAGACCGGCGTATACGACTTTTCCTCCGCAGACTCCGCCGGAATCGTGTGGGAAGTATATCTGCTGGACAGCGAATTCAACGATGCCGAGAGATTCATACCACAGGCATACCAGTGCGCGCTTAAGGGTGACGGCTCGCTGCAGATAGAGCAAGGACAGTGGATATACGTATACTGCCCCTGCAATTCATGGACGGCCGAAGAGGCGCCCGAGAACTGCTCGTACACTTTCGAACTGAACGAATCAAAGAAAGTAAGCACCCAGAACAATGCCGGCAGCGCTAATACCGGAATCGTAATCACAAAGAACCCAACCTCCGAATCCGTAAACGAGGGAGGCAAGACATGGTTTATCGCGCATGCTGACAATGCCGAGAGCCTGACCTGGATAGTAACGGACCCGCAGGGAAGGGAATACGGCCTGACTGATGCGATGAACGCGAACGCCGGGCTGAAGCTTCAGGCACTAGAAGGTGATACGCTTGCACTTACGGACATTCCGCTTTCCTTTGACGGATGGAGCGTTCAGGCGCAGTTTTCCGCAAAAGGCGGAAGCGTAAGGACAAATCCGGCGACTGTTCATGTCAGCAACTTTGCCGGTGCATACCAGACTGTAATAAAGAAATATGCCGACGCCTATTCGAGCGGAAACAACACTATGGAGTACGCGCTTGGCAACGGCCTGAGCGAAATGATAGCCGATTCTTCAAAGGCGGGATACTGCCTAAAGGATCTGGACAAGGACGGGGTTCCCGAACTCATTATCGCCGGAATAGACGACCCGTACTACAGAAACATCCTCTACGCAGTCTATACTCTTGATAACGGCAATCCCGTCGAGCTTCTGGTAAGCCGTGCCCGTTCAAGATGGTATCTGCTGTCGGACAACAGGCTCTTTAATGAAGGCTCGTCCGGCGCCGCGTACTCATCTTTTGAACTGTTTTCCAAATCCGGGAGTTCTCTTGTTTTGTCGCAGGGCCTCTCTACCTATAACAATATCGACGAGCCTGACGGTTCAAAGTATTACGTGACAACCGTTACGGGAGATGAGGGATATGCAGACTACAGCAAGTATTCCTCCACGATGACTCCGGACGAAGCGGCTGCGTATATCACGGGACTCGAGCAGTTCGTATGGCTGCCCGACCTGACGCCGTTAACCTGATACCGCATCGGGTATTAAATAAGAGAAAAAGCACTTTGTTCATATGTCAATGATGTGAGACTCCAACTTTAAAAGAAAGAGCTCAGTTG
>R27__coassemble_6716_pt1 | contig 3401 bp, 1 predicted proteins | sample R27__metabat2_low_PE_023 | metagenome-assembled genome bin R27
TCTTCTGGTGCTTATTTGCATAAGCTTTCTTTCATTGTTCAATTTTCAAGGTACATCTTTGCTCGTCTCAAAGGCGAGCTTTGATAATATACTATTTAATAAATTGATTGTCAATAGATTTTTCCCAAAAAAATCCGCATTTTTCAAAATATTTTTCTAATTCGTATATTATGTAAATTATCCACAAATTTAGGGCATTTTTGGGCTGTCAATTTAAGTCAAATTCAGCAGTTTTACCCTCTCATAAAGGAAGTCTCCCGCAGCAGGCCGGTCACAGTTATGGCATGCTGCGGGAGATCTTTAAAAAACTTATTTCGGATTAACCTACTTTGTTTCTGATCTCTTCGGAAATCTTGTCAAGAAATTCCTCGAACGGCATTGCTCCGAGGTCCACACCGTTTCTTGTTCTGACGGACACGGTGCCGGATTCGGCCTCCTTGTCTCCCACGACGAGCATGTACGGAGTCTTCTTAAGCTGAGCCTCTCTTATCTTGTATCCTATTTTTTCGTTCCTGAGGTCGGTTGTGCATCTTATATCGTAGTCTGAAAGCTTTCTGGCCACTTCCTCGGCATAGTCGTTGACTCTGTCGGTTATTGGCATTACAACCACCTGGTTGGGTGAAAGCCATGTCGGGAATGCGCCGGCATAGTGCTCGGTGATGACGCCTATGAAGCGCTCGATTGAACCGTATACGACACGGTGAATCATCACGGGGCAGTGCTTCTCTCCGTCTGCGCCTATGTATTCGAGGTTGAATCTTCCGGGAAGCTGGTAGTCGAGCTGTATCGTGCCGCACTGCCATGTTCTTCCGAGCGAATCCTGAATATGGAAGTCGAGCTTGGGTCCGTAGAATGCGCCGTCTCCGGGATTGACTTCATAGGTCTTGCCTATTTCGGTAATCGCATCGGCAAGCGCCGCCGTGGCGATATCCCAGTCCTCGATGGAGCCTATATGGTCTTCGGGCATCGTGGAAAGCTCTATTTTGTACGGAAGTCCGAAGGTCGAGTATACTTCGTCGAACAGCTGGGCTATTCTCTGAACCTCTTCCTTGATCTGGTCCTTGGCAAGAAGGATGTGAGCATCGTCCTGAGTGAAGCATCTCACGCGGAACAGACCGTGGAGAGCGCCGGACAGTTCATGGCGGTGAACAACGCCCAGTTCCGCGTATCTCAGCGGCAGCTCCTTGTAGGAGTGCGGCTCGAGTTCGTAGACCAGAATGCTGCCGGGGCAGTTCATCGGCTTGATGGCGTAATCCTCTTCATCGATTACGGTCGTGTACATATTCTCCTTGTAGTGGTCCCAGTGACCGGAAGTCTCCCAGAGCGTACGCTTCATTATCTGAGGCGTGGATATCTCGTCATAACCCCATTTTCTGTGAACCTTGCGCCAGTAGTCGATGAGGGTGTTTCTCAAAATCATGCCGTTGGGCATATAGAACGGGAAGCCGGGAGCCTCGTCGCGGAACGCGTAGAGTCCGAGTTCTCTTCCTATCTTGCGGTGGTCGCGGCGCTTCGCTTCCTCGATGCGCTCGAGATAAGCGTCGAGTTCCTCTTTCTTCGGGAATGCTACGCCGTATATGCGCTGCAGGGATTCGCGTGTCGAATCGCCTCTCCAGTACGCGCTGTTGCACGCGGTGAGCTTTATTGCATTTCCTTTGATACGTCCGGTGGAATCGAGATGCGGACCTGCGCACAGATCGACAAACTCTCCCTGACGGTAAAAGCTTATTGACTCTCCTTCGGGAATGCCGTCTATCAGTTCGAGCTTGTAGGGCTCGTTTCTTTCCTCCATAAGGGCTATCGCGTCTTCGCGGCTGAGCTCGAATCTTTCGATCTTGAGCTTCTCCTTGCAGATCTTACGCATCTCCGCTTCGATGGCCTCGAATATCTCCGGGGTGAACGGGAACGGCGAATCCATATCATAATAGAAGCCGTTGTCAATCGACGGTCCGATTGCCAGTTTCACTTCCGGGTACAGGCGCTTTACGGCCTGCGCGAGAACGTGTGAGCAGGAATGCCAGTAAGTTCTTCTGTATTCCTCGTTTTCAAAGGTGTATTTGTTTTCGTCCATAGTTTTTTTCTCCTTACAACAGAGCATTAGATTACAAATAATTATTATAGCTCAAGCTCATGCGTTCTTCAACGGAAAAATGGCATGCAAAAGGGAAGACCCTTTCGAGTCTTCCCCGTATTGCCTGTTTGGTTTTATCTGACGAAAATCAGATTCTCATGCAGATATCCCAAGCTCTCCAGATAACGGTTCTGAGGTTGCCTATTGCAACACAGTCACCGACTCTGTGAACGTGCATTGCGCGCTCGCCGAGAGGAGCGGGAATGAATCCGACGCCGTTGACAACTGCGGTGCATTCGACTTTCTCTTCACCGGTGGGAGTCTTGACTATTGCGTACCCGTCGCCGATCTCGGTTACTGTGCTGTGGAGATAGACGGGAACATTGTGATACTTCATTGCGTCTCTGAGGAATGAAGTATTAGCAAGACATGTTGCCTGGGCAGCTACGAGGTCGTTGCCGTACTCGACAATGATCGGGTGCTTGCCGGAGAGAATGAGGTCATATGCAGCTTCGCATGAGGACTGGCCGCCGCCGAGGAACAGAGGCTTGTCGCCTACCGTTACGCCTTCACGCAGGAGCTGTGTGAAGTTGACGGTCTTGTCGAATCCCGGAATGTTGGGCATCTGTCTCGGTGTGGAACCGGTGCAGACGATAACCTCGTCGTAGCCTTCCTTGAGAAGGTCCTGAGGATCCTTGATCTCGGAGTTGAAGCGGATGTCTATGTTGTAGTCGTTCATCTGCTTCTTGTACCACTTGATGAGGTCCTTGTCGTTCTCTTTGAAGCTCATGGCTGATGCCGTGAGGAACAGTCCGCCGAGTTCGTCGGTCTTTTCAAAGATAACGGGGTTGTGGCCTCTCTTCTTGAGCACGAGTGCGCATTCCATACCGCCTATGCCGCCGCCGATAATGGCAACTTTCTTCGGGTTCTTGGTAGGAACGATCTTATAGCGGTTGTGCTGCATCGTGGGCGGGTTGAGAGCGCAGCGGCCGAGGTGGAGAGAATCGCCGAGTGCCTGGATATTCTCTGTGCCTTCGAACTTAGCAAAGTTGAAGCAGCCGTTGTGGCAGCGGATGCAGGGACGGATGTCGTCTTCTTTTCCGCTTCTGATTTTGGTAACCCAGTTCTCATCAACGAGGTTCTGACGTGCGATAGCAACAGCGTCGAGACGGCCTGCGGCGATCTCTTCAGCTGCCTTGACAGGATCCATACGGCCTGCGCAGGCGACAGGAATGTTGGTGTAGTTCTTGATATGCTCGACATCTGCAAGGTTGCAGTTGTCCGGCATGTACTGAGGCGGATGTGCCCAGTACCATGCATCGTAGGTACC
>R27__coassemble_9338_pt1 | contig 2674 bp, 3 predicted proteins | sample R27__metabat2_low_PE_023 | metagenome-assembled genome bin R27
TCGAAGAAAAGGACATTGAGAATGTCACGGGCGGAACATCGATGGATTTAAATATCACCGATGATAAAGTCGTTCTCAATCCCAGCAGTGCGGATTCGGAAATCTCCGGAACGTGGAAACCGATTGACGCAATCTTTTAAAGGACTTACAGTCAAAAACAGTGATGCAGAGCAAAATAAGCTTTGCATCACTGCTGTTTTACGGGACTTGGCAGGAACCGGATATAAGAAAAAGGCAGGCACTTTTGAGGTGCCTGCCTTTAAAGATGTCACGCCATATCAGCCGCAGGGGGGATATCACAGGTCCATCTTGACGTCTTCGGTCTTGCCTTCCCCGGCTTCGAAGAACGGGGCCTTTTCAAGCTTCATTGCTTTGGCGACGAGGCTTGAGGGGAATACAACCAGCTTCTGGTTGAATGAAGATACGTTCGCGTTGTAGGCGCGTCTTGCGGCCTGAAGATGTTCCTCGACGTCCGCAATGCCCTTCTGGAGCTCCTTGTAGTTTTCGCTTGACTTGAGCTCGGGGTAGGCTTCGGCCAGAACGTTTATTTTGCTGAAGCTGTCATCCATGGCTTTGGAAGCTTCGGCAATCTCGCCGACGGACATGCCTTTTCTCAGCTTGATCGTTTCAAAGATTGTATCCTTCTCGTGCTTGGCATATGACTTGCAGACATCAATCATCTTCGTCAGGACATCGTATCTCTTCTGGAGAGCGACGTCGATATCGGAAAGGGACTCGTCGATTTTCACCTTTGCCTTGTTGAAGCCGTTTGAAGTAAGGATATACCACAGTGCAAGAAGTACCACCGCTATGATTACAATTGTCATTATTAATTCCTCCTGATATATTTTTATTTATTTTTTATTATTCTTTCGTCAAAAACAGGTCATTGTCGAGCTGGAGGTAATCCACGAAGTCCGTTATGAGCGATATGCCCGAGGATATGGCCTTCTTTGCCTTCTCCTCGTCTATTTTCTTGAACAGTTTCGGACTGAATGAATCCTCGGAGGACGAGACCGCTATATGAAGAAGATTGTCCTTGAAGCCGTACATCATCTCCGAACCGCTGTTGGCTTTGGCAATTTCCTTCATCTTTGCCATAATCTGCGGAGTGAGGATGTAGAACGCCTCCTGCTGGCTGCCGGAAAAGACGTTGAACAGCTTGTTGAACTCGGTATCCTCCATCTCAACCTTTTTGCCTTTTTTGGTGAAGAGGTTGCTTATGGTATTGGCGAAGAACTTCTGCCGGACCTGGACGGTTGAGGTGAAGTTCTTGTTGAACTTGAATATCATCCACTGGCCCTGAAACAGGGTCTCGAGACTCGTGGTCGTGTTGCCCTTGGAGTCGGTATCCGTGTGCTCCTCCTGAATAAGTATGCTCGAAAGCTCCACGGGAATGGATTTGTAGCTTCCCTTTATGTAGTCGGTGGCCGTGTAGTGGTCGCCCATGTCCATAAAGCCGGTGTCGGCTATGACGTCCCTCGGCAGTCCGCCGTCGGGGTCGTAGGTGAGATCGTCGAAGGTGTCTTCAAGCGCGGTCTTCACGAAGGCCTCCTTGTAGGCGAGGCTGAAGCTCCTTCTGGCTTTGTAGAACAGTATTCCGGCCGTGACGCCGCCGGCGACAAGCACCGCGAAAGCGAGCACAGGCATATCCGCTGCGGCTAAAACCAGAAACAGGATCGCAGTGAGGGGAAAGCCTATAAGGGCGATGAGAACGGCTTTTTTTCTTAAGGCTTCAAGTTCTTCAACTTTCATGGGTAAATGATTCCTTTCGTGGATTGGTATTTTTTTCAAAAAAGATGCTCCGTCGCGTTTGAAAATACGCGGATGCAAATGCCTTTTTTAAACCTGAAGGGCAATTTGCATCAAGTCTTTGTTGAACCGGGGTATTTCTTCAACTATACTACAAACTATAATACGACAATGCATACTGTTTTGCTACATCAAATTCGGCGGTTTTTCCTCCGGACTCTTATGCACGGGGACATAACAATAATGAAGGGATGCAAATGAAAACAGACAGAATCTTTCTAAGGGTAATAATACTTCTCGCGGGCCTTGTTATCGCCCATTTCGGGGTGACGCTGTTCCTGCTGGCGAATCTGGGCTCAGACCCGTTCAACGTCTTCATACAGGGACTGTTTCGGATAATCTCCGCTCGATTTTGCTCGGATGCAATCACCCACGGAAGGGTGCACATGGCGGTATGCCTGATTATTATTCTGATTCTGCTTGTTGCGGACAGGTCATACATAAAGATAGGTACCGTTATCTGCATGCTGTTCGGCGGGCCCATCATAGATTTCTTCACGAAGCTTCTGACGCCTCTTGGCCTTGGCGGGGCTCCGCTGGCGGTGAGAATACTAATAAACTGCCTCGGATGCGTTATTCTCGCCTACGGTATGACGGTGGTTATTAAATCCGACGCCGGCACGGGACCGAACGACCTTGTCGCGGTCGTAATAAGCGACAAGCTCAAAAAGAAATTCGGAGTTGTCAGAATTATTGTCGATGTGTGCTTTGCGGCCCTGGGGTTCCTTATGGGCGGAACGGTCGGGATAGGTACTGTTATCTTCGCATTTCTCGTGGGTACGGTCGCATGGCTGTTCATGCCGGTCAACGGGAAGCTCGTGTACAAAATACTGGGCAGGTTTTCCTAGGATCTAATAATAAA